>Ga0214544_1004550_pt1 | contig 27769 bp, 23 predicted proteins | sample CNSS3metaG_FD_160074 | JGI IMG/M metagenome (GOLD analysis project Ga0214544, IMG submission 160074) | Root nodule microbial communities from cowpea collected in UCLA plant growth center, Los Angeles, California, USA - CNSS3 | ecosystem: Host-associated > Plants > Roots > Nodule | place: USA...
TAAAAATAAAACTTATAATAATAATAATGGTAAAAATAATAATAAAAATAAAAATAAAATAAAATAAAATATTAATAAAATAATAATAATAATAATAATAATAATTAGTAGTAATAATATATAAATAATAATAATAATAATAATAATAAAAATAATAATTATAATAATAATAACTAGTAATAATAATATATAAATAATAATAATAATAATAATTATTATTATTATTATAATAATAATAATAGTAATAACTATAAAAATAAATAATAATTATAATAATAATAATAACAAAATTAATAATAATAATAGTAAAATAATAAAAATAATAATAAAATAATAATATATAAATAATAGTAATGAAAATTATAATTATAATAATTGTGCCACATTTAGGAGAAAAACTCTAAACATCTCGGCAAGTCATAAAAAAAAAGAAGAAGAATCATAATAATCATAGTAGTGATGGAGTCACATAGAGTACTCAATGCCATAAAGACTCCCACTATCCACATTTATTAATTAATTAATCATTTAATTAATTAAATTTCACGGGTCTTATACAATAGACCTCCTTGGGAGTGCATGAAACAATCATCTTTTATTCTTTCTATGATAATTCCAAGAAAAAAAATGCCAGGAAACAAGATAGATGTGTACTTACAACCTTTAGTGAAAGAGTTGAATGAGCTGTGGACAGAAGGAGTTGAAACATATGATTCTTTTTCAAAAAAAAGTGTTTGTAATGCGAGCGTCTCTCATGTGGACAATTAGTGATTTTCCTGGACTTTGTACTCTATATGGGTGGAATACTTATACTAGTTATGCTTGTCCAACTTATAATTTTGACATTTTTCCTTGTCGATTAAGACGTAGTAACGAATGGTGTTTCATGGGTCATCGACGCTTTTTAGAGAGAAGCCATAAATTTAGATTGATGAAAAAACACTTTGATGGCACAATTGAAGAAAGAGGTGCACCAAAATTAGTATCTTGGTTAGAAATTTTGAAACAACTTGATGCCATAACATTTGATTGCAATCTTGAGTCAAGTAGTAGAGGAAACCAATGGAAAAGAAAAAGCATATTCTTTAATCTCCCTTATTGGAAGGACAATCTTTTACGTCATAACCTTGATGTTATGCATATTGAGAAGAATGTGTGTGATAATATGTTGTATACAATGCTCAAAGATGAAAAATCAAAAGATCATCTTCAAGCTCGTCAAGATCTAAAAATTATGGGGATAAAAGAAGACCTTTGGCCGGATGAAAATGGAAAATTCATTCCTTTGTTATTTACAATGACAAGAGAACAAAGAAATATATTTATCAATACATTAAAGAATGTGAAGATGCTAAATGGTTACTCAAGTAACATATCTCGTTGTGTTGATAATGAAAACTATAGGATATTTGGCCTTAAGATGGTGGTGCAAATCTTTTGTGTACAAAACAACATGAGATGGTAATTATTTGTTCATTGTTGTGTTTAATTAAGATTCATCGAGTGTTTTATTGTTCTTATATGCTCATATGTATTAGGAAGTAAACCTTAGACGTGTTGTAGGTAGAGGAGAGTTATATATTGAGACTCATAAGAAAAGAAATGGTTCTTATGTCAATGAAGAGGCAAGGTCTATTGCGGTAAGTTTAGTTAAAGTATTTTGTAAGTTCTTATAATTTTGCAATATGTTTTCACTCTGATTTTTATATACTATTACAATATACTAATTTTTCATCTGTATTCTATGATTGGGATTTAGATAAAGTTGAATGCAACAAACTTGTTTGTTTGATAAAATATTCAATTGTTAGATCACATGCTGGTTTATACAATTATTTAGTAGTACAATGGAAGTTATCTTTTATTATAGTTTGTGACTGAAATGCAGAAGAAATGATATTATTCAAATTAAATAAAAATGTAGGTTAAGTAGTTGATCTAAGTAGTTGTCTTTTATTATAGTTTATGAATGAAATGCAGAAGAAATGATATTATTCCATGTTTATAGCCTACCTTTTCTTATCCTACTCCTTTTCTTTTCTAATTTGCAAATATCAGACTATTCATAAGCTTTTGGACTTACTTAGTCTGCTCTAGATAGGCTATTACTTTTTGCAGCAGTGTGGTTTCTTCATGTACCTTCCTAGGGGTGCTCAACATGTTTAAAATGCCCATCTTTCACTGGAAATTCAGTAACTTTTTTTATAGGAACAATATTCAACTTGATTTCTATATTCATCTTTTAGTTTTAGTTTTAATATACATTGTGTACTTTTATATTTACAGGAGAAAATAACACAATAAATGAGTCAAAGTGTTAATTCTAATGAGATCTCAGTTGATGATTATGTTAGTAAAGTATTGGGAAAGGATCATTCTGGACATGTACGTTGCTAAGGATTAGGAGGTCTTCATAGTGTTGCATTTCAATTCAAGACTAGATTTAGTAATGCAGGGCACAATTTCTTAAATTCTGGTTCAGTTGAAAGTTCACAATTGAAAGAGGAAGTTATTAGTCTAAGGGAAAAGTTAGAACCTTCTGAAGAAAATTTAAAGACATTAAAAAGTGTTATGCTTGCATACATCCAAATGAAGGAAGGGCATATTCCTCATGAGTTGGGTGTCATGTTTGGTAATGAGAGTAATGTAATTGTAAGTGCTTTATATTTTGTGTGTATAATTTAATATCTTATGTATTATTTCTAAATATGCTAACATGATATGATTTTAAATTTTAATTTCATAGGATGAAGAGAGTGGCCAAGAACTACCAACATCACAAGGAGGATCATCACTTGATAGTAATTTTCATGGAGTTTGACATATATGTTATGATATTCCAAGACTTACTTATATTAATTTGACATATATCCTCTTACATATGTTAGGATCTTTTCAATCCTTCATTCTGCACTTTATAATTTATAATTTACATTGCAACATACTATTTCCTTGCTTACTAGCTAAAAGTATTTGGAATTTTGTAGTGTTGTTTGGTGTAGTTATTGGTGGAGTTAATGAAAAATCTTGATCACTTTTTAATGGAGAAAAAAAAAAACACAATGCTTTTGATTAGGCAGGTAAATATATGTAAAGAACATGTTGTCCAAGCTTCTTTCATTGACCCTACCAATGTGGAAAGACTTTCACATATATTTAATAATTCAATAAATAAATATATAAAGAATAATAAGACTTGCAAAGTAGAATATTTTTTGTAAAAATAAGTAAATAAAAAATAATTTTAAATAAAATAGATAAATGAAATATCGGTTGACATATGAATGGAAAACAATTACTAAATACTTTTAGAATATTAAAAACATTTAAAAATATTTTAAGCATTTTTTTTATGATTTTAACTGTCAAAATATGATATTTTTTTAGCGGTTTTTAATCGTCAAAATACGATATATTTTGTGGCGGTTTTTAGCCATCAAAATATAATATATTTTGTAGCGGTTTTTGACCGTCAAAATATGATATATTTTCTGGCGATTTTTAACTATCAAAATATAATAAAATAAAAGTTTATTTTGTAGCGGTTTTAAACCACTAGTAATTTCTTTTTTCTTTTTTGACAGCAATACCAACGATTAATTATTTTTTTGTCACAAACTGTTTTTTACATGCATAATTTTGATGATTTTTTAAACCGTCAGAAAATTCATTTGTGACAGTTTTTAACGGCTAAAACTAGTAATTTTAACCGTCACAAATGTCTACTTTTTTTGTAGTCATTTGATTTGTTTTTAAACTGATCTAGAATAAAAATAACAATATATTTCAATTCTATCATTTAATATTTTTATGATTTACACTTTTATAAAAAAAAATGTTTCTCTAAAAAGTTATTTTACTTTTTTATCCATTTGATTTATTTTTAAACTGATTTACCATAAAAATAGCAATATATTTCAATTATATAATTTAATATCTAATAAATTATTATTTTAGTTCTTAACTAGAACGATTACTTTCTCAAATTTAAATAGATATTAGGATATTTACTGTATTACCTATTTTATTTTATTAACAAGTGTTTTACAAGTTAGTTTTTTAGTTATTTGATATTTTTAATTTTTTTATTTATATTTATTTTACAGTCCCATGTACATGGAAATTGCTTTACTTTTTTTCATTTATTTTATTTTTAAATTTTATTTATTATATTTATTTTCATGTAGCATGTGCATATAGTTTATTTTACTTTTTTTGTCGATATATTGAAATTAGAAATTTTTAATACTATTATTTTCATTTATAATTTTTTATTTTTATGATTTACAGGTTTATAAAAAATTGTTCCTCTAAAGATTTATTTTACTCTTTTGTCTATTTGATTTGTTTTGAACTCATTTACTATAAAAGTAGCAATATATTTCAACTTTATCATTTAATATCTAATATATTATTAAGGTTGGACAAAAAAAATCCAATTTTCATGATCTAATTCACTTTTTTTCTTATTCAATCCATTTAATATCCATTTTATTACAAATCCAATCCATTTAAAATCCATTTTATTGAATCTGGATATCAATCTAATCTACATTTTATATATTTTATGGATTGGATATCCATTCTCTAAATCTAGATTTTCAAAATGGATAATCCAAAACATTCAATCCAAATTTTCAATTTATATTTTTCGTTAGGTTAGCCTAAAGGTTGAGACAGACTAGCCCAAATTTAGTCGTATTTGATTGAGTTGGCGTGACCCTATGCAAAATTTGGACAAATTCAGCCAGTTTAGTCAAGTCGGTCTCGATCAAAATTTGGTCCAGCTGGTCCTGGACAAAATTTGGAACTATTCGGTTGAGTTCACCCCGACCCAAATTTGACTGCACTAGGTTGAGTCGACCTAGATAAAATTTGACCGTATTCGGCCGAGACAATGGCGATCAAAATTTGGCTGTATTCAGCCTAGTTGGCTCTAGTCAAAATTTGGTCGAATTCAATCAAGTTGACCTCGATTGAGATTTGGCAAAGTCGGCCTTGGCCCAAATATGGCCGTATTCGGCTGACACGACCTATGATGAAATTTGACCATATTCAAATGAGTCGATCACGATCAAAATTTGGCCATATTCAACCGAGTCGGCCATGACCGAAATTCGATCAAATTTAGTTGAGTCGGCTCCAGTCAAAATTCGGTCGTGTTGGACTCGACCAAAATTTTATCGAGTTGGTCCTGGCTTGAATTTGGTCATATTCGACAGAGTCGATCATGACCGAAATTTAGTCATATTCAGGCGAGTCGGACCTGGCCTAAATTTGGCCGAATTCAGTCGAGTCGGTCATGACCAAAATTTGGTCGAGTCGCTGCTAGAATCTACAATGTTATTATGAATAGTACTATTCTCATCATCACTGTATATGATGTTGTGGTCCTTAAAAGAGATATATTCGTCTGGAACATCCTTATGTAAATTGTTTGGTTCTAAGAACTCAACATTTGGTTCTGTTCACTATAGTTAGAAAAATTGCAGGGAAAAATATTCTCAGAAAACATGATATTTCTACTAACCAAGATTTCTCTAGTCTTAATATCAAGAATAACAAAGCCTTTCACTCCAGGCTTAAAACCAGTAAAAACGCATTTTCTTGCCCTAGGATCAAGCTTGCTTCTGTTGACATCAATTGTGGAGGCAAAACACAAGCAACCAAAAGCCTTTAAGCTAAAATAAGTATGAGGTTTTTCATAAGGAGATTTATTCTTTAGAACAATAGAAGGAATCCTATTTATCACATGGACAACGTGATTGATAACATAATACCAATAGCATTTAGGCAATTTAGATTGAAATAAAAGACTCATAACAACATTAAGAATGTCTTGGTGTTTTCTCTCCACAATAGAATTCTGTTCTGGAGTTCCATCATAACTTTTTTTATGCTCAATGCCATAATTGTTATATAGATAAATGTATTCAAACTCGGGACCATTATCAGACCTTATGATTTTAATATCCTTTTCAAATTGATTTTTAACATAAATGACAAAATTCAGTAAAATTTTTGTGGTTTCACTCTAACAATGCATATGAAAGATCCAAGTATACCTAGAATAATCATCAACCATAATGAGAAAATATCTATGACCATGTATTGAAGGAAAAAGAATAGGACCCCATATATCAGTATGTATCATGTCAAAACAATTTAAAGAAGATGTAGTGCTATGTTGGAAAGGTATTTTATGTTATTTTGAATAATGGCACATTTCACAAATGTCTTTACAAGAATCATCAACATAAGGAAAAACTTTACATATTTGTTTCATATCATTGTCACAAGGATGTCTTAATCTATGGTGCCAAATGTTTACATTATTTTTAGAACAATTGAGAGCTATATTCAAAGGTAGGTAATCTTCAGAGATGGAAGGACAATTATCAAGATAGTATAAACACTTTAGCATGCTAGCACGCCCAATCGTCTTGTATGAAGTATTGTGTTGAATTTGACAATGATCATTAGAGAAAATTAGTCTGCAGTTTAGGTCCTTGATAAGGGACTAAACAAAAATCAAATTAAAAGAAAAATTTGGAATATAGAGAACTTTATAGATTATGAAATCATTAGAAAAGTATTTTGTTCCAGCATATTCAGCAACAACTATAGTGTTATTAGGAAGTCTTACAGTTATAGGTTTGATTTTATAAAAGATTGAAAATTGATTTAGATCATGTGTTACATGATCAGTAGCTCCTGTATCTAAGATCCAGAGTTCACCTTGCTAATCCTTGTGGGTGGAGATATTGTTGCCGGATTTCTTGTAGTCATTAATTTTAGCCTTAATTAGGTTTTTCATTCCAGAAATTTAAGCTACTTTCCCTTTTGTTTTTGTAGATTAAATCTTTTAGTTTACAACTTGCAAAATCCTAGGTAATACTTTCAATCTAATTTAGTTAATCTCAACTTAATTAATTGTATTATGCATTATTCGTGTTATCTTTCGGTTATTGTAGATATTTCATCCACAAGGACAACAAACACAATAAAGATAAAGGAGAAAGAAGAGTATATAAAATTCAAGAGTTTGTCTTATTAGATGTTATCTATAATAATACATTAAAAAAAGAATAAATCATTTAATTAAACAGTACATAAATGTAAACAATCTTTTCTTTTGAGAGAGATTTAAAGCACACTTAAACACTAGATTATGACGAGTGAATGAGCATCATCATTATGATATATACAAGAACGTGTTGTTTACTTACCACTCTAGGCTTCGATTGGAGTTTTGTCTTGAACTACTTTAGTAGGATATCTATTGAGTAGGTAGACAACAATGTAGACTGCTTCTGACTAGAATGTATTTGGTAGTCCTTTCTCCTTCAGCATTGATCTCGCCATCTCCATGATTGTGTGATTCTTTCTCTCCGAAACACCATTTTGTTGTGGGGTATATGCGATTGTAAGTTATCGTTCTATGCCTTCATCTTCGCAGAATTTGTCAAACTCACGAGATGTGTACACCTTTCCACGATCACTTCTAAGTACTTTTATCTGTTTTCCACTTTGTTTCTCGACAAGAGCCTTGAATTTCCTGAATATTCCAAAGACTTCTAACTTTGCCTTTAAGAAATAGACCCATGTCATTCTAGCAAAGTCATCAATGAAGAGGATGAAGTACCTATTGTTGTGATGTGAAGGCGTCCTTATCGGTCCACAAACATCAATATGGATCAACTCTAGTAAGTCTTTTGCTCTCCATGCTTTGTCTGTTGAGAATGGTAATCGATGTTGTTTATCGAGGAGACATCCTTCGCATGATTCATTATTCTCCTTTAAGTAAGCAAAATCCCTCATTATATTTTTCTGATATAGAAGCTTTAAGGCATGTGTGTTGAAGTGGCCAAACCTCTTATGCCAAAGTCATGAGTCATCAACTTCCACCCTCATGGCGATATTAGTTCCAGGTTTGAAGCTTATGAGAACGCTTCTATTTCTCTTCTCCATTTTTACTTCACCAATTTCTAACCTTCTTCTGTCATAAATTTTGCATGTATCTTTCTCAAAGTAAATAGAATACCCATTCTTCATGATTTGGCTAATACTTAAAAGATTTTCTTTAAGATTGGGAACTAGTAAAACGTCCTTGATGAATTCCGTACCTTTCTTTGTCTTCATCATGATAATTCCTTTGCCTTGAGACTCCACTGTGGCGCCATTTCCAAGTCGAAGTTTGACATTGATAGATTTATCAATTTCTTTGAAGATGCTTTGATCTTTGGCCATGTGATTGTTGCATCCAATGTTCAAGTACCAATTTCCTTCTCCACTATGAGATTCTTGATTAGCATAGAATAAACATTGCTCCTGATTATGTTCTTCAGCAAAGTTTGCTTGATGCTTATTTTTATTATGACAATACTTCTCCACGTGACCGGGCTTCTTGCAATAATGACATATTGACTTCCCACGATGCCAAAAGTCTTTTTTACATGACTTGACTTATTGCAAAGGCCACATGGAGGATATTTATCTTTCTTGCTTCCAGAGAAATTTCTAGAATCTTTTCTTCTAGAATATTCTTCAATATTTTTTCTTTTCTTCTTCTTCTCTCCTTTTGGGTTGTAATTTGAGCTTTGATTGGAAGGCATTTTCGACTGAATTTGTATCAGCACGATTATTTAATCTTGCTTCATGGGCTCTGAGGAGACCAATTAATTAACTTATTGATAGAGAAGATGGATCTGAGGAAGTTTTTGTGGAAGCTACTATGGAATCATATTTCTCTGTGAGAGTGATAAGAATTTTTTCTACCATTTTTTTTTCCTTAATTTCTTTTCCATATAACTTCATTTTATTTACTATTTCTTTTATTCTACCATAGTATTCTTCAATGGTCTCAGATTCCTTCATTCTAATGGTCTTAAATTCTCTTCTTAGATAGTGTAGTTTAACGGAGCATACCTGTTCATTGACTTCAAATTCTTCTTCCAAATTATCCCATGCCCTTTTTGCAGTTTCTACATCCATGATCCTCCTAGCGATATTTTCTCCCAAAGCTTGTTGAAGAACAAACAATGCTTGGGCATCCTTTTGTTCAGAATCTTCTAGCTTTTTTTGTTCCTCCTCAAACAGTCTCAATATTATCTCGTTTTGTATAACCATATTGAACAATATCCCACAATTTTTGTGAGATAAAATATGTCTTTAGTTTGAGTTTCGAAGGTCAAAATTTTCACTGGTAAAAACTAGTAGGGGGACTGAAGAAACTTAGTGAACATTGTTAGAAACCATGAATTAAGATAAAAAAACTCTCTTCTTTTGGAAGTATAGAAGGAAGGTTTCGGAAGTAATAAAATAATTTTTCTACGCCCAATAGATGATCGAATGTAACTCTAGTACCATTGTTAGTATTTTAAGGTTTTTAAAGGAATAATTGAAGGGATAAAGAAAATGTGTAGATAGTAGAGTGTGAAAGTAGTGGTTGGAGAAGTGTATTTTGTAGTTGAGAGTAGTTGTGTTGGATGTTGTGTTAGTTGATCTTAATATTACAAATGATAGGATACATGGGTATTATAGATCCATAAATTATTCTAGAAACTCCTAGCTAGAACTTGTGCAAATAGTTCTAGATTTTTCTACATAGTAGAATGTTCTTGACTTTTCTTCCTATCCTAAGCTTTTCTCCAATATTCTAGAAGTTTCATTACATTTAAATAACTCTATCTTAGATTTTTCTAGATTGTTCTATAATTTGCATTATACATATAAAGATTAAGTAAACTTCACACTTCATAAAGACAAATTTCATCGCCTCATGCTAATTGCCATATATAGTTAACATTCTTGCAGGAACCGTCAACCAATATAACTCATAAAATCCAAAGCTAACTTCAAAATTTTGAATAGATTTTCACTTATTAGTCTTTAGAAAGTTTACTTTAGAAACCTTTCAGATCCATTTTATTAGTTTATTTTTCTATATACATCTTTCAATGGCATTAGTTGTGATGGATAAAATGGGAATTTTTTTTTTTTTTGGAAATTCTAAAGTCTATGATACTTGTATTGTTCTTATACAATAAGGAAACATAAATTAGACGATCAGTTAAAGAAAATTCTTTAACAACAGTGTCACAACTATATGCTATCTTAATATAGTTTTTATTCTTTAAGTTCAACTTACACTACAACGAGGCTAGGTGGACCCCCCCAAAATAGCTGTTAGGCTTGTCAAAACGGGTTTGGCCCAACAGGTCGGCCCGTTAACCCGTCCAAAAAAATCAGGTTGGGTTAGAGAATACAACCCGTCAACCCACATCAACCCGACCCGTATGGCCCGCTAACCCGACGGGCCAACCCGTGGGAACAACGGGCCAACCCATGGGAACAACGGGCCAACCCGTGACCTGTACTTAAAAAAAACGTGTAGGTGCAGTATGTTGTGGTCAGACACTTATGAGTGTTGTTGTGTTATTAAAGCATCAGTAAAAAGTTCTTTTAGACTCTCACCGTCATAAGAAAACAATCTTATTTTTTCTTCATTCACGACACTCTCGCGTCTTTCTCCTCTCCTTCGTCTCTCTCCTTCGTCATCTTTCTCTTCTCCTTCGTCTCTCTCCTTTGTCTTTCTCTTCTGTCCACTGCGAGACCTGGTGTTGAAGGCAACACGGCCACCACAAGGCAATAGTGACGGGATACAGAGCCATGATACGACTACACCACGGGGACAACTAGAGCCACCACATCGTGATGAAAAACGATGATTCTGACAAAGGGCTACCACCACGACACAGGTTCATTCCTAATTCGACGTTTCAATCCCTAATTTTCAATTTGTAACCCTAATTCGCAATTTCCCTAACCCTAATTTCGTAATTTCTGTAACGTCCTAGTCGGAAATTACTTATTAAAATAAACAAAAATAAATTTTAATAAAACAACCTCATTTATTATTCAACAATTTCCCAAAACGCGGGAAATATTTAAAACCTTAAGTTCAACGCGCCAAAACAGATAAAATAATTCGCGGCAATACCGTATTACAAAGAAAATGGTCTATAAAACTATTACAATAGAACCATAGTCTAACAAAATAAACCATTGATAAAATCCCCAAGAGATCCCCACTTCGTCTTTATGCATCAGTCTGCTCACCTGCATCAACAACTGCTCCCATGTAACAAGTTACATGATCATCACCAAACACACACAGATAGGGTGAACTCATTTAAATAAAATCAAACAAATATAATATTAAATACAACATCTCAACATTAAAACCCAGGTTAGTATTCTTCACCCTTTTTTTTACTTCTCCATTTCCAGCACTTACATTAGACGTCTATCATTTCTATACCCTCTAGGTGAGATCAATGATCGATCTTTGCTGCACGAGTGTCTACTCGCCCCTCCGACTACAGGCCACTACCTGATAGTCCACACGTGGGAATAACTTTGCCACAGCATCTCACCGTGACACCAAGTGGAGCTCTCCAAAACAAACCTAAGTTTGTAGTTGTTCCCAGACTACCAAAACTCTATCAGCATGCACTGAAGAGGGCAATCACCCAAAACCTCGTCGTACGAGCCACAACCCGCACACTCCACTGGACTTCCTAAACCACCAGGCTACAACCTAAAGTGGTCACGTGTTACCCCAATACAAGTTTCACTCGTAACTGGGCCCCCAGCCAAAGCATCGCATCATGAACATCACCTAAAGCGATGTAGAAAACTTTCCTCGCGCACCATCATTGTACCAAAACCGCCTGGCGCGCATCTCACGCCGCTAGGCAGAATATAGGTCCAGACCGCTTGGCGGGCATCCCACACTGCCAGGCGCCAAGCGCCATCAAGAATTCTACTGCACCGTCACCGCCTGGCGGACCTCAAGCCTGCCGCCAGGCGCCATGCACCATCAGGGCTTCTGCTGCACCATTCCGCCTGGCAGAACCATCCCTACCGCCAGGCGCCCTACACACACAGTGACTACTGCTACTGGTTTGTGATTCTACCGCCTAGCGGCTCGCTCACGTTGCCAGGCGCCATACCCGTAGCGCAATGCTGCTGGTTTCTTTGGCACTTTACACAGATCTCAAGGATCCCAATTCATACAACACACCAAAATATAGAACAATTATGGCACTCTAAGCACGATTCTATCACTAGATTATCATACACCCCATTTAATCATGCAAAGAATAATTACCAATGTTGCACACACTTCTTAAAAATAACACAAACAATGTAGCATATTAGCTACACCTCTAATAAACAAAATTTTCATTCATCCAGACATGTTCATCAAACTGAATTGCACTTCACACACTGCACTTGGCATTTTTCTCATTTATTAGCATACTATCTCTTCAACAATAATGCCACATGCTAATTCACACGCCTCGTTTTACCAAATTAGCATACTTTCTAGAATATAGCTTATTTCATAAAACAACAATTTAATCATCTACTATATTTTATCACCCCTTTCCATTTTTGCATTCTTTAACCTTATCTAGTTTCTTAGCATGCCACTTGCGTCTACATGCTCCATTTTAGTCGTATACATAATAATTCACCCTTTAAATACCTAATAACGTGAAATCCATACAAATCCAACACAGCAGGCTAAACTGACGAGCCGCCTGGCGACAGTTCCTGTGCCGCCAGGCGGTGCATGCATATCTGGGTTCTGCCCAGGTTTTTCCAGCACTGAAATGCACCCTAATATCCCAATTACAACACCCATTATATTGTCATAGACTTCATTGCACACATCATGCAAAGAACAAACTGTATTCATATGAGCATTATTTGTTTTTATACCATGACTCATCTATAAATTACCAATTCCATACTGATTCATCACCAACCCCAACATGAACCCTAAATCCTCAAGTTCACGCAATATTCATACACTCAATATATAAATATTACCCGCAAAAATTTACAATATAGAATTCATGTTCATGCATATAAATCATCATGGCAACATCACAAAGGACACAAAATATCAAAACAACCAAAATTAGGCTGCGCAATATACGTCGCCTGGCGGGTCACCCCCGGCCGCCAGACGATTCATGGTGAAACCCAAAAAAATGGGTTCAAATGTATGTGTCGCCTGGCGGCTCATGAACTGCCACCAGGCGGTTTCTAGAAAAATCCAGAAACGCGAATAAAAAGGAGAGAAAAATAGGTTCCACAATTCCATTATGATTCAAATCATACATTCACAAGATAACGAAATAAAAACAAGCAATAACAGGTTCCACAATTCCATTACTTGCCCGAGACAAAAGCTAAACCTTCTTCTTGATGTTGGAATTGTGAGCCCTTCAAACTAGCTTCAACCCCACTGTAATTCACCTCCAAAACAGCCCCACGTCTTGAGTGCTCACTCTCGCTCAATGCTCACAATTTTTCAGCCCTTTCTAGTTGCCTCCTAGGGTTTTCTGCGTCTCCTCACCTTCATACCAAAGTGGGTTTTGACAAAAAGAAAGTTATTTTGTCCAAGCGTAGGTTTAAACCCATCACCACACAATTGCAACTCAAGTGCACAACCAACTCAACCATGTCATATTTCGTGATAATATTCATACATCAAAGTTTATCTATTTACTTATGACGCCCAAGGATGTCTATAAAAATACTAAAACAAAATAACACATAATTGGCATACACAGGACTTGAACCCAAGTTCTCCCACACAAAAAAGTACTCTCAGTCACTTGAGCTAGTACTTTTCCAAATCATAAGGGTTAACATTTAATGGCATAAAGGCTTCTCCTATCCGCATTTATTAAACAATTATTTATTTAATTATTTAAATTAGTGGGTCTTACAATTTCCCCTATTGGAGTTGAAGGTGTCGCTGTGATTCATTGTTGTTAGTTTGAGTGCCCCTAATTGGACTAATTTTGATTTCCTCCAATTTGAATGCTGTGAAAATCCATGTTTTTCTTTAGTAAGTAATGTGTTTGACAAAGTGTAATGGTTTGCTGCAGAATTCTTATGTTTTGAATATTTCTGTTGCACATTAAAGGATTGTGTTATGTTATGTTTTGGATATGTATGTTGCACATTAAATTCTGAGTATCACTTGTTTGTCCCTCGCTTCTGCCATCTAAAAGGTTGATGATGTTTGTTAAGGATTGTTTTGTTTTGAAAAAAACATAAATAATGATTCACTTGTGTCAATTTTTTTATTCGAGCCTCCACAATTCAAAATTTGATAAAAAAAACGTCAAAGTTGACGGGTTGGCCCGCTAACCCGCCAATTCGTCAATCCACGGGCCAGGTTAAATAATTGAACCCATTTTTGTTTGTCGGGTCAACCTGGCCAGACCCGTTTTTTGCGAGCTAGAATCGGCCCGGGCCAAAACGGGCCGGGTTGGCCCGTTTTGACATCCCTACCCCTACATTGCTTCCTGCATACATTGCTAGTGAACAAACTATGGTACAAATGCTAACTATAGTAAGGATAACAAACTGTAATAAACAAAGTTTAGTTAAGCTAATAAATTGTAACAAAATTGTAATAAAATGGTAATGGATAATGCCCACATGCCTCTTTCAATGACATTTACAATTTTTTTAGTTTTTCATTTTTAGGTTTGCACACTTCAACATTACTATTTTTTGCTTCAGTACTTGTTTTCTGCATGCCTTCTCTTGCCTAGGAATATAATATACATGTAGATACGTGTAATGGGTATGAGTTGAACTTTTTCTATTTGTATAATGTTAAAGGCAACATAGTGTGCCTAATGTTATCATGATTTCCCATTATTTCATTGTATTTTATACCAAGAAGATTAATGTCTCAAACTAGATCCTATTTTTATGTTAAGAAGATGGATAAGAGCTAATATTTTTGAGTGCCCGTGCTATTGTCCAAGCTTATCTTACTAGGAGCTTTTTGGTTAACTTGAAATAGGTACTGAAGCCACCAAGCTCTTCTGTAAACAATAAATAATAAAAGATAGTTTTTATAGTAGGATTATTCTGTTTCTAATGAGATGATGCCTAAAACCCTTCTATGGGATTTTGTTTTTGAATAGTTTAGCATAAAGTTAAGGGTGTAAGAGTGTGGGTTATCAACTTTCATTATCCTTCTAGTCTTGTCAAATTAGCATATGGAAATCACATCATACTTACGATGGGTGACTTCTCACTAGTTTACAATTGAAAGACATGTTGAAGCAATCTGACATCAATTGACAGATGACCATCATCTCATTTGGTGGAGAGCAATACGCAAGGGAATTGAATTGAGAAGGAAATAAAAATAACCGCTTGTTATAAACAAAAACCTTTAATTTGAGAAGCAATGATTAATTTCTTCCCTAGTTACACATAGAAAAGAAATAACAAAATCATTGTTGGAAAAAACTCACACACACACTAAAAGAATATGCAAAGTAACTCACTGTGGTGTTTTTTATTGATGGAGAATGAACTATTCTATAGGCATTTACAAACCAAATATTAACAAACTAAATTAAACCTTAGATATTCTAACTGACTAAAATAACAACTAACTTAAATCTAATTCACCAAATATAAAATACTCTATCACTTTGCTAAATCAAAACAACTCCTTAATCTAAGATTCTCTAACAAAATTAAAGATTATGTAACAAGATTAAAGATTATCTAACAAAACTCGCCCATAAGCTTTAAACTTTTCCTTCTTTCATCCCGAGTAATTTCCTCAACTCCTGAAACGATGTTATAGGCAACAGCTTTGTGAATATATCAGCTATCTGTTCTTTGCTTCCTACGTGCTCAAGCTCTATGCTTCCTTTCTTCACTTTTTCTCTGATGAAATGAAATCGTACGTCAATGTGCCTACTCCTTTCATGGTTGACTGGGTTCTTAGCTAACTCGATTGCTGACCTGTTGTCTACCCGAATCAACCCCTTCTCACCTTGTATGATCTCTAGCTTGCTCAACAGGTTTTTAAACCAGATTGCATGTCGGACACTCCAGGAAGTAGCCACGTACTCAGCCTCACATGTTGATAGTGCCACAATCGGTTGTTTCTTTGAGAGTGAAGTAAAAGTCGTGTTCCCCCATGAAAAATACATACCCTATCGTGCTCTTCCAATCATCCATGTCTCCACACCAATCACTATCCGAGTATCCACTAAGTCGGTAGTTGTCCGACTTAGTGAATAACAACCCAAATAACATGGTTCCCTTCACATACCTCAGTATCTGCTTTAGTGCTTTGCAATGCGAGTACCTCGACTCCTCCATAAAGCAGCTTGTGATTCCTACGCTCAACATTAGGTTTGGTCTTGTGTTCGTCAAGTACCTCAGACTTCCAACTAAGCTTCGATATCTAGTCGCATCAACTTTATCTCCTTCTCCATATTTGGACAATTTTATGCCGAGTTCCATGGGGTAGAAACTGGGTTGCATTTTGACATCCTTGCCTTGATTAGTAACTCCTTAGCATACCTCTTTTGGGACACAAAGATACTTGTCATTCTTTGGTCCACCTATAAAACCAGATGCCCAAGTCGGTCATCCAATAAGAGTAGCTTGACTTTACTTCTTTAAACTCCTCGACTAGCTTGACTTTACTTCCCATAAATATTAGGTCATCCACATATAGAGCAATGAACAATACATCTCCTTTGTACCTTTTAAATATAGAGCGTATTCATACGGACACTGTTCATAACCATTCTTCTTGAAATAAGTGTCTATTCTTTCATTCCAAGCTCGAGGAGCTTGCTTTAAGCTATACAATGCCTTTTCTAGCTTCAACACCTTCTTCTCTTCACCTATTCTCATGTAGCTGAGTGGTTTCTCAATGTAGACCTCTTCTTACAGAATTCCATTCAGGAATGCCAACTTCACATCCATCTATTGTATCCTTCATCTGTGTTGTGCTGCTAAAGAAAAAATAGCAGTCAGATTGTCTTCATTCGTGTTACAAGTGCAAAGACCTCATCATAGTCAATGCATTTTTGTTGTTTGTAGCCTTTCACCACTAATCGGGCTTTATAACACTCCACCTCTCCATTTTCATTGGTTTTCTTTTTGTATACCCACTTCACACCAATTGGTCAGGCTCCTGTGGGTAGATCTGTAAGCTCCCAAGTCTCATTTTTTTCAATTGAGCTGATTTCCTCATCCACGACTTTCTTCCATCTCTCATCGAGCACGACCTCTTCAAATTTGATGTCTTCTTCACATGCCAACAAACATACTACATGTACCTCATCAGTAGAGTTATAGATGTCTTGCAAACTCCAAGATTTTGGTTGCACGTGTTCATCGTCTTCCTCAAAATACTTGTTTGTGATTTTCAGGCTCCTTGCAGTTATTTCCAAGCTTTCTCCCCTAGAGGTCGTGTGTAAGACTCGTGGAAAATAATTAAATTAATAATTAATTATTTAATAAATGCGGGAGGGAGGAACTTTAATGACATTAAATGTTATTTGGTATGACGTGGAAAAGTACTAGCTCAAGTGGTTGAGAGTACTTGATTGTGTAAAAGGACTTGGGTTGGAGTCCTATGTTTGCCAATTGTGTGCTATTCATTTGTTATTATTTTGATAATATATTTGTGCCTAGTGAGTGATAGTATAATTATCACTTAAGATGAGTTGGTTGGATGGTTATGTACTGAATTGGCGTTGGTATGGTCACGGGTTCAAACCTTGATGGACATAAAGTATACTTTATTTTTGCTAAATTTAGCTTTGAGTGAATGTGAAAGGGCAAAGGTAAACTTAGAATAAGCAGCATCCAGAGGGTTGGAAAAATAGTATAAACTGCAATTAAGTGACCATTAAGTAGGTATAAAAAGGTAAATTTCGTTTTATCACTTAAACCCTTAATTAAGACACCTATAAAAGGCCATTTTAGGGGAAAAGAAGGGTTTTGGCAATACTGTTAATTGGCTTTTGAGAGGAGCATGAATTTTGAGAGTGTGAAGAGAGAATTGAGAGAAAGAATTAGGTTGATTGGGAAATTGGAGAAGAACCCTCAAAAGCTACAATTTTTGTGCAAGGATTTTAGGTTAGGGGAGCTATCCTTTGTGCATATAAATTAATTGATGTGTGTATGATTTTGGAGCATTCTTATTCTCAAATGAATTATGCATGACGTGAATTTCGTAGTATGTATGATATGATTGGAAATTGTGGTATGTTTGATGTTGGGTGCAAAGCCTTTTATACTTTATATGAGTAGGAATAGGGTTTTGCAATTGAAAGGGTACTGTTGATTAAATATCGAGGATTGATACTTCAAATGGTTATATAACATGTTTTTGAGTGTTTTTTGACATTATTTTTATGCTTGATATGGTTGAGATGCATTTTGGTGTTGGTTTTGGTGTTTTGGACGCGTGAACAAAGACGAAACTCTGCTAATTTCGCCCAAGCGGGTTACTCAAGCCTAAGAGAAAGTTGCAGAGTATTGATCATGGTTTTGGTCCGAGCTTTTCGCTCAAGTGACCACTGTTAGGGTTGAGTGACATGGTCTCACGCTCAGGCGAGATTGGCTCACCTAAGTGAGGTCGCAATGAGACATGTGCCTGTTAAGCGTGACTTCTCGTTCGGGTGAGGAGTTTTGGGCTTGAGCGAATGAGAGTCTCACTTAGGCGAGAAGGACTTGCTTAAGCAAGGGCTAGTGTTAGGCCATTGTTTCGCTCTTGCTCAGGTGAAGAGGACTGGCTTGAGCGAGATTGGTCCACTCGCTTGGGCGAAGGCTCCTAGCTTAAGTGAGAACAAGAAGAATTCATGTTTTTCGTGCACTATTTGGGTTGGTTGAATTATATTTCCTAAGTTAAAGGATTTTATGCATGTGTTTGTGATGCTTGGGCTAGAAGGACTTAGTCCATAAGATTTTGGGATGTGCGTCGCTTGAGTCACGAGTAAGGAGATCGTGATGGGTTGACCGCATGCGAAACATGAACAGTTTAGTTCACCGAAGGTACTCTCATTGGGATGAATGAGCGAAGGAATTTATCTCATGCTCAACTTGAGAATGCTATGAGCGAGGGAGTTCATAGTAGGAAAGGCAGGTTGTGTGTCCAGGTTCGAGCAAGGGGTTCAGATGACGGATGGGAGAGTCCGTGAATCAGGACTACGAGCGGGATAGGCTCGTAGGTTGGACCACGAGCGAGGGGGGTCGTGGAAGTACATGAAATCCCAAGATATCGAGTGCATGCATGGACTCATAATGGTTTTGAGTGGGGAAAAAGGGAGATTTTATTCTAAATGGATGGATTATTATGAAATGTTGGGTGGGTTTATTTTTCATATGTACTTATATCTTTGTGCATAGCTCACCCTATTTCTTTGTGTATGGCGATGATCGGGTAACTTGTTATCCAGGAGTAGATGATATTGCAGGTGAACCAGGATCTACATAGTGGCGGAGAGTGGGAATCAGTGGCATGGGAATTTTATAAAGCCTGTTATTTAATTTTCATGTAATTTGAATTATCGAATTTTACTGTTTTCGTGGATCTTTAAATTATAAAGGTGGATTTTGGAATATTTTGACTCTTAATATTTTATTATGGATGTTTAAGGTTTTAATTTCCCGCGTTTTAGGGAAATGGTTTACTAATAAATGAGGAATTTATTTCTGTCTCGTTTATTTTATTTATTTCTAAGTAATATCCTACCGGGATGTTACATCGTGCTTCCTGAAGAGCTCTCCTTTGAGTCTTCCAAGTTCCATTCATTTTCCTCATTCACTTGGACATCTCGACTTACCACAACTTTGCATGTACCTAGGTTGTACAATTTGTAGGATTTTGCCTTTTCATCATAGCCAATAAAGATATACCTTTTGCTTCTTTCATCAAGTTTTGTTCTAAGCTGGGTTGGAAGATGACCATAAGCCATGCTCCCGAGGACTTTGAAATGCCATGCACGCGGTTTCTTTCCACTCTAGGCTTCTTGCAGTGTCACACTATCTAGTTTGGAATGAAGGCACCTATTCTGGACGTACACAGCACACTACACTACCTTTGCCCATAATTTTTCTAGTATGTTCTTTCCTTTAAGCATGGTTTGAAACATATCAAGGATGGTCCGATTCTTCCTTTCATCAACACCGTTCTATTGTGGTGAATATGGAGCTATGAGAAAGCGCCTTAAACCTTGTTCTTCACAATACTCTATGAACCTTGTTGATGTGAATTCTCCTCCCATGTCTGACCTCACTGCTTTAATTTTCTTACTGGTATCTTTCTCCACCATCAACCTAAACTTCTTAAATGCCTCAAATGGTTTTGATTTCTCCTATAAGAAATACACCCAAGTCTTCCAAGAGAAATCGTCTATGAACGAAATGAAATATTTCTTACCACTGAATGAAGTTGGAGAAATTGGTCCACAGAGGTCGGTATGAACTAGGCCAAGCTGCTCTTCTGCCCTATACCCAACCAAGTTTAGAAATTTGGTTCTTGGATGCTTTTCGAGTACACACTCTTCACAAAACTTCTTCTCAAACTCTACGCCGGGTAGTCCAAGTACTAGTTGCTTCTTTGACAGCTCGTCCAGGCCTCCAAAATTCAAGTGCCCATACTGGTAATGCCATATCATGGCCTCATCCTTCAAATCCAGCTTCAAACACTTTCTTTGAAGGATGTTCAACTCCAATTTGTACATCTAGTTTTTTCTCATTTCTAGTTGAGTTACTAGTCGACCGAACTTGTCCTTCAAGTACAATACTCGATCCTTCATGAGAACCGAGTTTCCTTTCTCTATCATCTGACCCATGCTTAGAATATTACTCTTCAACTTGGGAACATAGTAGATATCCCTAATTTCTTCAATTTGTCCATCCTTTTTCATGTGTCGGATTGTCCCATGTCCTTTTACTGCTACCTTGGAATCATCTCCAAATGACACAAATTTGGCCTCCACCTTGATGAGTTTGTTGAAGAAACTCTCATCTCCACACATGTGATTGCTCGCTCCAGTATCCAAATACCACACCGAGTTGTTTAAACAACCCAAACTAATCTCGTTACCTGATTCCTTTTCTCCACACATCCTGAATACAACTCGAGATTCGAGTTCTTTGTCATCATTAGAACCCCTATCTCCTCGTCGTCTTCCTCTATGAGAAGATTTTTCTCCTTTTTTTCAGATTGATAATATTTTCCTATATGACCGGCCTTACCACAATTGTAGCAGGCTGGCAATCTGTAGTCTCTTGCGTAGTGGTCTTACTTGCCACCCTTGAAAAATTCCACTTTTGAATTAGGCTGACCTCTTCGACCCCTTCCTTGACCACGATAACGCCAGTTTTGTCGGCTGGTTTGATCCGTGCTCTCTTCAACATCATCTCGGTCACGTCTACCTCATCCTCGTCCACCTCGACTGCTCGATGGCACATATGATGCTCTCGAAATCATTTGTCAATGACCTCAAGATTTTCTCCACAGCTTGGCTGGCATTGGCTCTCCATTCCTGTCGAGTTGGTTAGCCACCTTCTCTACCCGAGTTATGTACTCGGTTATCTACATTTTATCTTCCACCTTCAGCCCTTCAAACTCTCCTATGAGAGCTTGAATCCAGACTTGTCTGACTTGGTCGTTCCCTCTGTATGCAACCTTCAAAATATCCCATGCTTCCTTTGAAGATGCAACATTTGCAATCTTCTTGAAGCCTGAATCATCCACAACATTGTACCAAAAAAAAATACAAAGTGGACATATCTTTCACTCACATCTTCTTCAACGCGGTAATGTGGGCCATCGTTTGATTTGCATCATCCGCGGTTCTTCGTACCCGGTGTCCACTATATCCCAAATATCTTGGGATCCCGAAAGAGTCTTCATCTGTAAACACCAATTATCATAACTAGTTTTCTCACACTTAGGCGCACTCCTTTCTTCCTTTCTCACACTATTTCACTCACTCTCTCTCTCTCTCTCTCTATAAAGCTCTTATACCACTTTGTCGGAAAAAACTCACACACACTAAAAAAATATGCAAAGTAACCCACTGTGGTATTTTTCATTGATGGAGAATGGACTATTATATAGCCAATTATAAACCAAATATTAACAAACCAAATTAAACCTTAGATACTCTAACTTACTAAAATAATAACTAACTTAAATCTAATTTACCATATATAAAATACCCTATCACTTTACTAAAAAAAAACAACTCCGTAATCTAAGATTTTCTAATAAAATTAAAAATTATCTAACAAGATTAAAGATTATCTAACAATCATCATAGTTAGGTTTTGATGAAAACTTGAGGAATTAGAGCTTAAACCTCTATTTTTGTCGGATCTGCGAGAAACGGACAGCTAGAGCCATGTACTAATCATGGTGTGTTGTGTTGCTGAATGGTGCAAATCATTAATCAAGAACGAGGTTTCCCAATCCACGTTACCATTCATAATTATACATTTTCTTAAATAATCATGGTGTCTTGTGTTGCTGAAACGAACAGTTAGAGCCTTCTTTGACCACGACAACGCCAGTTCTATTGCCTGGTTTGATTCGCGCTCTCTTCAACATTATCTCGGTCACGTCCACCTCGACTCCTCGATGGCACATATGATGCTCTCAAAATCATTTGTAAATGACCTTAAGATTTTCTCCACAACTTGGCTGGCATTGGCTCTCCATTCCTGCCGAGTTGGTTAGCCACCTTCTCTACCCGAGTTATGTACTCGATTATCTACTTTTTATCTTCCACTTTTAGCCCTTCAAACTCTCCTATGAGAGCTTGAAGCTGGAGTTGTCTTACTTGGTTGTTCCCTCTGTATGCAACCTTGAAAATATCCCATTCTTCCTTTGAAGATGCAACATTTGCAATCTTCTTGAAGCCTGAATCATCCACAACATTGTACCAAAAAAATACAAAGTGGACATATCTTTCACTCACATCTTCTTCAATGCGGTAATGTAGGCCATCTTTTGATTTGCATCATTCGCGGTTCTTCGTACCCGGTGTCCACTATATCCCAAATATCTTGGGATCCCGGAAGAGTCTTCATCTGTAAACACCAATTATCATAACTAGTTTTCTCACACTTAGGCGCACTGCTTTCTTCCTTTCTCACACTATTTCACTCCCTCTCTCTCTCTCTATAAAGCTCTTATACCACTTTGTGGAAAAAAACTCACACACACTAAAAAAATATGCAAAGTAACCCACTGTGGTATTTTTCATTGATGGAGAATGGACTATTATATAGCCAATTATAAACCAAATATTAACAAACCAAATTAAACCTTAGATACTCTAACTTACTAAAATAATAACTAACTTAAATCTAATTTACCAAATATAAAATACCTTATCACTTTACTAAATAAAAACAACTCCGTAATCTAAGATTTTCTAATAAAATTAAATATTATCTAACAAGATTAAAGATTATCTAACAATCATCATAGTTAGGTTTTGATGAAAACTTGAGGAATTAGAGCTTAAACCTCTATTTTTGTCGGATCTACGAGAACCAGATAGCTAGAGCCTTGTGGTAATCGTGGTGTCTTGTGTTGCTGAATGGTGCAAATCTTTAATCAAGAACAAGGTTTCCCAATCCACGTTACCATTCATAATTATACATTTTCTTAAATAATCATGGTGTCTTGTGTTGCGGAAACGAACAGCTAGAGCCTTCCTTGACCACGACAATGCCAATTCTGTTGCCTGGTTTGATTCGTGATCTCTTCAACATCATCTCGGTCACGTCCACCTCATCCTCGTCCACCTCGACTCCTCGATGGCACATATGATGCTCTCAAAATCATTTGTCAATGACCTCAAGATTTTCTCCACAACTTGGCTGGCATTGGCTCTCCATTCCTGCTAAGTTGGTTAGCCACCTTCTCTACCTGAGTTATGTACTTGGTTATCTACTTTTAATCCTCCACCTTTAGCCCCTCAAAGTCTCCTATGAGAGCTTGAAGCTGGACTTGTCTGACTTTGTCGTTCCCTCTATATGCAACCTTCAAAATATCCCATACTTCCTTTGAAGATGCAACATTTGCAATCTTCTTGAAGCCTGAATCGTCAACAACATTGTACCAAAAGAATACAAAGTCGACTTATCTTTCACTCACGTCTTCTTCAACGCGGTAATGTGGCCACCGTCTGATTTGCATCATCTACGGGTTCTTCGTACCCCGTGTCCACTATATCCCAAATATCTTGGGATCCCGAAAGAGTCTTCATCTGCAAACACCAATTATCATAACTGGTTTAATCATACTTAGGCGCACTCCTTTCTTCCTTTCTCACATTGTTTCACTCTCTCTCTCTCTCTCTCTCTAAAGCTCTGATACCACTTTGTTGGAAAAAACTCAGACACACTAAAAAAATATGCAAAGTAACCCATTGTGGTATTTTTCATTGATGCAGAATGGACTATTATGTATCCATTTACAAACAAAATATTAACAAACCAAATTAAACTTTAGATACTCTAACTTACTAAAATAATAACTAACTTAAATCTAATTTACCAAATATAAAATACCCTATCACTTTACTAAATAAAACAACTCCATAATCTAAGATTTTCTAATAAAATTAAAAATTATCTAACAAGATTAAAGATTATCTAACAATCATCATAGTTAGGTTTTGATGAAAACTTGAGGAATTAGAGCTTAAACCTCTATTTTTGTCGGATCTGCGAGAAACGGACAGCTAGAGCCATGTACTAATCATGGTGTGTTGTGTTGCTGAATGGTGCAAATCATTAATCAAGAACGAGGTTTCCCAATCCACGTTACCATTCATAATTATACATTTTCTTAAATAATCATGGTGTCTTGTGTTGCTGAAACGAACAGTTAGAGCCTTCCTTGACCACGACAACACCAGTTCTATTGCCTGGTTTGATTCGCGCTCTCTTCAACATTATCTCGGTCACGTCCACCTCGACTCCTCGATGGCACATATGATGCTCTCAAAATCATTTGTCAATGACCTTAAGATTTTCTCCACAACTTGGCTGGCATTGGCTCTCCATTCCTGCCGAGTTGGTTAGCCACCTTCTCTACCTTTGTTATGTACTCGGTTACCTACTTTTTATCTTCCACTTTTAGCCCTTCAAACTCTCCTATGAGAGCTTGAAGCCAGACTTGTCTGACTTAGTTGTTCCCTCTGTATGCAACCTTGAAAATATCCCATGCTTCCTTTGAAGATGCAACATTTGCAATCTTCTTGAAGCTGGAATCGTCTACAATGATGAAGGGTTATCTTGTTTCCTTTTAGAGTTATGAATATGGTGAAGTTGTTTAAGAAAGCTTTTTGAAAATTTTTACTAGACATTAAGATAGCATTGTATCTAAATGTGAAGGTTCATTTCTCAAGCTCATGAAAGGAAGAAGAGAGTTAGATTCAAGCTTAAACACACACGGCAATAACAACACTTAAAGAGCAAAATGAAAGAAGAAACAATAAAAATGGAAAGCATAGAAGATGAAGAATGGAAGAGGCATGCCACTCATAGGGGGGGATCTAAGCCAACCAAACCCTAGAGATGAGTGATGGTGCCGCCACTTGCAAGCAAGATAAGGCAAATGTGAGTTCACTTCTAGGAAGGAGAGCTTACGAAAATTGGTGGTTGAAAGCACAAAGTTTATAACAAAATGATCAACCCTTTTTACAAGACAAGGAACACCCTTTAAATAGGAGTTCATAGGGGTCCTTTAGCAAATACAAAAAGATGAAAAAGGATTAACTAGCAAACCCTAAACCTAATATGAGAGTGAGTCTTGGCCAAGTGAAGGGAGATGATTGGTGGAGGCATTCCCATGAGGATTCTAGGCCAAAAGAGGAAGGAGACCAAGTGACCTTCTAAGGCATAAACCACAAAGGCCAAAGGAGACAAGGTACATGTCTACTTTTGCTTTTGCTTTATGCTTTTTGCTTTCCTCTCTCTTCCACTTCATCCAAGTGCTCCAATCACCAAGTGCCACCTAGCCATGCTCTAATTTCTCTTAATTACCTACAAAACAAGACAAACAAGGATTAGCATGTTGGTTTAAGATAATCTAATCTTGGTCAAAGGTCAACTTTGGATCAAAGTCAACAAGTCAACCAAAATAAGTCAACTAGAAACCAACTTAGGGAATTAAAACTAAAGTAATGCAAAACAAAGATAAAGGTGATGGAATAGAAGACTCCCTTCTAGACATTCTTCTAGTGATCCTTCTTGAGGGAGCTTCTAAGGAGGTGGTCACGCCTTCATCAACAACATTGTACCAAAAGAATACAAAGTCGACTTATCTTTCACTCACGTCTTCTTCAACGCGGTAATGTGGGCCACCGTCTGATTTGCATCATCTGCGGGTTCTTCGTACCCAGTGTCCACTATATCCCAAATATCTTGGGATCCCGAAAGAGTCTTCATCTGCAAACACCAACTATCATTTCTGGTTTAATCACACTTAGGCGCACTCCTTTCTTCCTTTCTCACACTGTTTCACTCTCTCTCTCTCTAAAGCTCTGATACCACTTTGTTGGAAAAAACTCACACACACTAAAAAAATATGCAAAGTAACCCATTGTGGTATTTTTCATTGATGGAGAATGGACTATTATGTAGCCATTTACAAACAAAATATTAACAAACCAAATTAAACTTTAGATACTCTAACTTACTAAAGTAATAACTAACTTAAATCTAATTTACCAAATATAAAATACCCTATCACTTTATTAAATAAAAACAACTCCATAATCTAAGATTTTCTAATAAAATTAAAAATTATCTAACAAGATTAAAGATTATCTAACAATCATCCTAGTTAGATTTTGATGAAAACTTGAGGAATTAGAGCTTAAACCTCAATTTCTGCCGGATCTGCGAGAAACGGACAACTAGAGCCTTGTGCTAATCATGGTGTCTTGTGTTGCTGAATGGTGCAAATCATTAATCAAGAACGAGGTTTCCCAATCCACGTTACCATTCATAATTATACATTTTCTCAAATAATCACATCATCTTGTTCAAAACTTTTAAACTTTGATGATGATACACGGGCTAAGTTATTATGCCTTTTTTGATGATTATATTTGTTGTCATCATTATGATAATATTTTATATTCACCATGTAGCGTATTTCATATATAATGGTTTTGATGGGATATACAATCTGAGATAGAGACCAAGGAAGTGATATAACGAGAATTTGGATAACTGTTATGGAATTATAATGGTAATGGTCACAAAAAAACTAGTTTGGATTTGGTTTTGTTTTATATCTTAGTGTTTTGATTCTTACCTTTCTAAGTTGCAAAGGTACAATATGAGCATGACACTATCACAGGGTGGCTACCATGTAATCACAAAAGTGGCCCTTAATGTTGGGGTCAAGCAACTAGTTTTTTTCTTCTACAGGATTTCCTTACCTTCACTATTCTTGCTCCTCTCGCTTTTTTTCTTGAAAGGCATAATCTTATTTTCCTTTATATATATATATATATATATGTATATGTATATATGTATATATGTATATATATATATATAGATATATATATATATATATGTATGTATATGTGTATATCTATATATATATACATATGTATGTATATGTATATATATATCTTTATATATATATATATATATATATATATATATATATATATATATATATATATGTATATATATATATATATATATATATATATATATATATATATATATCTTTATATATATATATATATATATATATATATATATATATATGAATGATTGCTCATTGACATCTTCCCTATACGGTTGGATCATATGAACAATGCCTTAAACACCTTTGAAGCTTCGTTCATGTGGG
>Ga0214544_1004551_pt1 | contig 27763 bp, 12 predicted proteins | sample CNSS3metaG_FD_160074 | JGI IMG/M metagenome (GOLD analysis project Ga0214544, IMG submission 160074) | Root nodule microbial communities from cowpea collected in UCLA plant growth center, Los Angeles, California, USA - CNSS3 | ecosystem: Host-associated > Plants > Roots > Nodule | place: USA...
TATATATATAAAGAACAAACCTTTGACCAACACAAATGATTAACTAAAGAACACATACAAATGTTAAAAACATAACACTAAAATACATATATGGTCAAATGTAGAGAAACCAAGCACCAAACACCATTGTCCAAAACTAAGAAAACACAAATACGAAATAAAAAGGGATTTTCATAACAACCAACCCAAACCTTATTTTAATTAGATAGGATTTTCTTCTCTTCCCCTTTGGACCACTACTGCCATAGAACCACGATCTCTCCAACATCATCGGTCACGAAAGGAACCACCACTGCTCATTGTCGTCGTTTTCCTTTTTGTTGGAACTTGCAAACACAACAAACCCGTGTCACGACCGATGAAACGATTTTTGAAACAGGATAATGGAAAAATAAGCACAAAAAATAAAGAAAAAAAATGAAACTTAAGCACCCAAGAGGACAAAAATTCAAAAATCCAAACACACAAATAAAAAATAAATAAAGAACACCACCAAGAAGAACAAACACAACTTAAAAAAACTTAACCTTTTGACTTTCAAATACTACTAACCCATGATGATACCCTATTAACACATTAGAAGTACAAAAAATACAAACTTTCATGAAGAAGAAGCAGAACTAACCTTCAACAGGAAGGCTTTTCTTCTGCTCTTCAAAATGCCCTTTGGTGGAAGAATGAAGAATGGAAATAGCTTGGCTTCCTGGAGAAGAAGACTGGTAATCTTCTCTTGCCCAACGTCAATCACGGATTAAATGCACAATCACAGTCAAATTGTATCAGCCTTGTAGCGGGAAACTTCAAAGAATATCATAAAGACCAAAAGCCCTTTATTTAAGACATATGTCAATGACTTTGGACAGGAAAATGAAAAGGAAGCTGAACAGGAAGAGTAAAACAGTCAAATAGACAAGTAACTAACGAAGGGTACATAAAAAGCTTCTTATGTACACAGTAATTGACTAAAAAACCTTTAAAATAGACATGTGTCAACGAATAAAGGATTATTTCAATAATATTCAAATGTGTTTTTACAAAAAAAAAAAACCTGTAGAATGTGTCGACAAATAAAATTAGAGTATTTGAATTATTTCCAAAGATTGTTTTCGTATATTTTAGATTCATAATAAATGGGCTAACAACTTTTCTTGCGTCTTACCAAGACTATTACTTCCTTATTTTTTAATATTTTTCGGATTAAATGTATATTTCCAAATAATCTATCTAAAAGATATAAAAGAATACATTTTCAATTACATATATAAGTATTTCTGAATCGAGAAGTAACCTTGATGTTTCAAAATTGTTTTTTATATTCCAGAAATTGTTTCGAAATTAAAATTTATATAATAAAATATTTTTTATTTTTTAAAAGTCCCGTGCAACGCATTGTTAAAAACGCTAGTAGTTATTATATACACTGTATTCAGAGATGCAGAAGTTTTTGTAAGCAATCATATTCTTTTTCAACAACACTAAGCTCTCCATTCAAAATATTCCATCAACCTCCTGTCTTCACCTTCCTCTTCACAAGCTTCATTCATAACCCTCGACCATTAACCAGCATTTCCAATCATCTTCCACGCACACAGAACTCTCATCTTCGTTACCAGAAATCACAACAGAGCAAACTAAGATCACCACCAAGAAGAACAGAAAGCACAGGTTATCCAAAATCATATATAACTCTTATTCTTAGTTTTGTTTTGAATTACAAGGCAGTGCTATTTTGTTCTATCCGTTTCCACTTCTTGCTTCAGTGTGTGTTTTCCTTCCCCTTTGTATTGGATACTTTGCATTCGCATTTCTTTTCCTTCGCTCCCCTTCCCTTCAAAACATAGATTCACAGTGCCAGATAACCTGAATGCTAAAATTAATCGAGAGAGGGGGAAAACAAGTTTGAGTGGCAGTGAAGGAGAGACTAGCACTGGCTAGTGTGGCAGGAGGTTCGTGGAGGCGCCAACCACCTCCGATTTGCCTTGGCGGAGTTGAACGGAGGTCGCGGCGGCTGCGTCAATTACTTTCCCGGCGATGAAGGATGCGTGGTTCGGAGCGCCAAGTAGCCTCGGAAGAGAGAAACCCTCGCGCAACGAAGAGGAAGAGTGGCGCCAGCCGTGCCGGCGGCGCGTTGCGGCGGCCTTGGCTGGTCGATGCGGAGGTGGAGCGGCGGACTTGGTTGGTGCTGTTCTGTGACGAACCGGAGCTGGGGAGGGAATGGATGCCGCGGCGACGCCGGTGAGGCTGGCAGAGGTGGACGGCGACGCTGCTGGTGGTTCTGGTTGGAGACCGTGCGGCTGTGAGTCTTGGTGGGGGGTTGGTCTGGTTTGAAGAAGCCTTTGGGTGAAGAAGAAGATGATTTAGGTTTTTTTGTGTTTGAAGAAGACGATGAGGAGTGCGGATTGCACGATTTAACATCTTTTAGCGTTTTTGCAGACTTGCACGATTAGTGTACGGATACGATTAACGCGACTGAAGTTCGTTTCGTGTACTATTCAGGCACAGAAACGATTTGTTTCGGGAATAGTACGATGCTCAGCCATTTTATTCTTCTTATAGTTCGTTCTCTGCTCTATCTGTGATGTTTGGTTGCTTGTTTGCTATAGTGTGTTGCATTGTGCCGGTTGTGTTATTCTATTTGGATTTTTATCTGAGGATGAATTTCAATGTTGAAGTTATTTCCTGTTGTTGGTTATTTTCCTGGTATTTGTTTGTAAGTAATAGATTTGATGAGCATTTGACTTTTACAAGTTGCTATGCACGATGTGTTTGGCTGTTCGTTACAACTATATAGGTTGCGTTTGACTATTTGTTGATGTTGCTCTTAATTTTCCAAGCTCTTAGTATTGTTTGACTTTCCTTTGGGTTTCATTCTTTGTTTGAATTTTGTTCAGCATGGCCTTTCAAGCACTATTCAAGGTGAATTGCTTCGTTTTGTCCAAATATTTTTTATGAAATTGGGAAAACCAAGCAGAAGGTTTTAAGATGTATTGGGTTGGACTGTAATATCATCACCTCCTCTATCTGGAAGGGTGAAACCTTTTGTCATTTATTGCTCTCTTTGACACTAATTACACTAGTGCTCTTTTTTTTACCCTTCTGTTACAGGTATTAAGGCTGTAATAAAAAAGGGTTGACCAGCTTTAAGATGGAGCTCACTATTACACAACCTGATGATTGGCATCTTCACCTTCGTGATGGTTCTCTTCTTGAAGCTGTTCTCCCTCACAGGTCATTTTGCTTGCATTATTAAAATAACCCACAATGGTACTGTACTATTTTAGGAGGTATGCCTTGCTATATTGTAAGAGGTAAACAAGAAATGATGTAGAGGTAAGAATTAGAAACTTTCATGGTGCAAATTTCTAAATTTCAGTATCTAGTATATTACAAAATGATAGCATATAACAGAAAAGCTATCGGTGATTTCACACACAAGATACAAAACGGCTGGTTAAAGGGAGAAAGACATTGAGGTTTATTTGAGGCTGTTAAGTATCTCTCTAGCTCAAAGGAAAGTTTTATTGGACTGCAAGATGACTAGACTACCTATGCTCTATGACAGTGAATATTGGGCTTTAAAAGGGCAAAACAAAAGGAGTGACATAAATGATAGGAAGATTTGGTTTGACTCCTACCGGGGAAAAAATGATAGAAAATTGATAAAGGTGGTTTGGACATTCAAATGCCACTTGAGGCTGAGGAGAATAGATCACATAGTTTTAAGCCCTGTTCAAAGGGCCAGAGGGAGAGCAATAAATACATTGGAGGAAATTATTAAGAGGGATTTCATGTTGAATATTATCCTTAAATTTAGCTTTTGCTTGAACCTAATAATTGCATTGCGTGATCTGTCTAGCTGACTTTACATAGTGGGATAAGATTATTGATATTGTTGACACTTTACTCTTTCCTAATCTTTTGGGGTCAATGTGAGAAAGTCTTGTACTGTACATTTCTGTATAGCATGCCATCCATTTTGTTTATTGCATTCACATTAAAGTTCACAAGAGTGATTCAGACTATTGCTCTTACAGTGCTAAGAATTTTGGAAGGGCTATAGTGATGCCAAATTTGAAACCACCCATCACTACCACATCTGCCGCTGTCACATATCGAGAGTCCATTTTGAAAGCAATACCTAGAGATAGCAACTTCACTCCTCTCATGACACTTTACCTCACAGACTTGACTACGCCTGATGAGATTAAACTTGCAAGTGAGTCTAATTAGCACGATGCACTACTTAAAAAATATTTATTACCTATGAACAGAAAAAAGTCTTAAATTTATCCGTAACTTTAATTTGTGTGTATTTATATTTATATGTATGTAAGTTTTGTTCTTAAGCTGGTTAAAACGAGGTTTCTGTCATCTTCTTTTACTTCTTATTGATCAGTATAATATTTGTTGCATGCAATTGTCTAACACATCATCTTTGATCCTGTAACAAATGTCTTTAACCTGGGCCATGAGGTCATGATAATATATGTTCATTTATCATTTGATTAGACTGCACCCTCCTTAGTCATCTATTGGCTTTGTTCCTCCCAATCCCTTTTATCATAGTACAATTCTTGATTATGCTACTTACATTGACAGAAAAAAGTGGACTTGTGTATGGTGTGAAGTTGTATCCTGCTGGTGCCACTACGAATTCCCAAGACGGTGTTACAGATCTTTTTGGAAATTGTTTTTCTGTTCTCGAGGAAATGGTTGAGCAAAATTTACCATTATTGGTAATTTAAATTTTATTTTTGTTTGTGGTTTTTGTTTTTGTTTATTTCTTTACATTTTCTTTCCCCACCCCAATTGTGTGTGTGTGAATGTTTAATGTTCTTATACTGATGCTTAAGAATGTATTTCATTGTTATGTTCCATGTTTGCCTTCTTAATTCAAATCACTTCTAATATGTCACGTTTTTCATGAATTATTTTATACCATTTAATAGAATGCATGTACTAGGTGCTATGTTGGATACCGGTTTTTTATCAAGTCCCCTTTGAAAACATCTACCAACTCTTGTTCACTTAACCATGAACTGGCTGGTGTTTGTGGTAGTCAGTGGTGGCTAGTGGCATGCTTCATTCTTTATGTTTGCCCTTTATTTAATATGTAAAACTTATAAGTTTACGTTATACTTATCACTTTACATTACAGGTTCATGGAGAGGTTACAAATTCAGACGTAGATATTTTTGACCGAGAAAAGGTATTTATTGAAACAATTTTGAAGCCTTTAGTTCAAAGGCTTCCACAGCTGAAGGTTGTGATGGAGCATATTACTACTGCAGATGCTGTTAAATTTGTAGAGTCTTGCAAAGAAGGTAACTAACTAAATTTCTAGGAAAAGATAATTTATCATTGTGTTAATTTTAAAATTATTCTCATGAATTGCTATATTTGTAAGGTTTCGTAGCAGCAACCGTAACACCGCAACATCTTCTTCTTAATCGTAATGCTTTGTTCCAAGGTGGTTTACAGCCTCACAATTACTGTCTTCCAGTGCTCAAAAGAGAGATCCACAGTACGTAGCTTTGTTTTCCATTCTGTACAATCTAATAAATTTCAACATCTTCCAGGTGTTATACCACTGTTTACAATTTGAACTAATGATTCAGTCGAATTTGGAAGATTGATGAAATAATTTAAATTATGAGTTTTTTTTTTTTTTAATTTTCTTGGTGTTACACTATGTTAATTAAATTAATCAGCCTATTTGATTTGATTGGAAAAGATAATTATGTTCTGAAGTGCATTGAATGGTCTTTCAAGAAACACAATTGTACTTCATAAATTTTAATTGCAGAGTGTAGCACAGTACGTGTTACACAGTACCATTGAAGCGTTTCGGTCTTTATCTATAATAATTCGTGAGTTAGTTTTGAGGAAATGTCCCTAGGGATAAGGATCATCACGTTGATAATGTTAAGAAACTGTACGTATCCTGGTCATCTTAGCTCATTTTTGTTTTCTTTTTCTTATTTAGGACAGGCTATTGTTTCGGCTGTTACTAGTGGAAGTAAACGATTTTTCCTTGGAACTGATAGTGCACCACATGATAGGCGGAGAAAGGAATGTTCATGTGGATGTGCTGGGATATACAACTCCCTGGTAGCTCTATCAATATATGCCAAGGTTTTTGAAGAGGTAGCACTTCATTTCACTAATGTGCATCTGGGTAGATTTCAGAAGGGTGATTTTTGTATCATTCAATTGTAATATGCAGAGTTTGTGAGAATAGTTAGAAATGAAACTTTGTGATTGGAAGCGAAAATATGATTTCTATAGTTTGCAAAACAAGTAATACAGTATGTTAGAGAGGTGATGATATCTGATAATGCATCACAAATTTTCACATGAATTTCTCACGTGTTTGTATGGTAATATATATTATGAGTATGTGGTATGGTTATCATATTTTGCATGATTTGTGAAAGTTTTTGGATTTAAGTCTTACAATTCTTTGTGAAATTGTTGCAATTTTAGGCCGGTGCACTTGATAAGCTGGAGGCTTTTACAAGCTTCAATGGACCTGACTTCTATGGCCTCCCTAGAAATAAGTCAAAGATTAAACTGAGGAAAGCTCCTTGGAAAGTACCAGATTATTTGTCATTTCCATTTGGAGACATTGTTCCCATGTCTGCTGGTGAAATCCTTGAATGGGAGGCATTGCCTTGTTGACTTGCATGTCTATTTCAAAGTTCGGTATCCTTCAGTAATCTTGTTCTAGTCTTATCAGTCAGTTCTGTGTTTATTTTACAGACTGTTATCATTTCCATTTTCTTGGTCAGGGTCAGGTAAGTTTCACTATAAATCAAAGCACTGACTGTGATTCATAAATTATTGGTTGTTGAACTGGGAATTTTGGTAATATTCAGAACTTTGATTAGGCAATTTGGTTGTTCGGATTTTACAAATAAACGCTGCTTAAATTTTCCAGATTTGCCTTGTTTCTATTTTGTCTTTATGGATCTTTGGATGTCTATATGATCCAAAGCGCCCCCAGGCCAATAGTCCCTACTGGGACACCAAATTTCATAACTTGTTTCAAAAGACTTTTATTTCTCATTTCTATTTTAATATTTGACCAGTGCTATTTCATTTTAACGATATTTTTATTTACATGAATAATGTAGACTGCAACTCCAACTACAATATTTTTGTATACATATAGTTGGAGGATGGACAAATCTACATAATCTTGACCCTACCAAATAGTGTCATGATTAAACCTTTAGAAGTTTTCCAAATAAGTATAAAAGGGGTGCTAGAAAATGTTCCCCCAAAGAACTCTTCCTTCGTATTGATATTCCCTCTCAATCTTAAAGCAAAACCCCGTTATTTATCAACTTTATTATTTTTTTCAAATGTGATATCTGACCAACTATTCCAATTTTTTGGAAAATGTTGAGAGAAAGAAAACAGAGAGAAAAATTATGCAGATAGACTTACGGTTCTTTTGGTATGATAGCAGGGAATGTGAGTGATAGGAAGGGAAGTGAAATGAGAGGAAGAAGGTAGTTAAGTAGAGAAGAAAATATTGGAAAGATTGAACAAAATTAAGTGGGGTCTGTGTGTGAAAAAAATGTGGAATTATTCCTATCTTCTAATTTTGCTATGTTGTGTCTCCTGTTGTTCTAATTCTATGTTTTTTTTTTAAATGTCAATGTTAATAATAACATAAATGTAAGAAAATATTTATTTGAAGATAATGAATTAAGAAAATGTTGTGATAATGTTCACTATCTTTCCTTGTATACTGTTATCCAATGTTAATCTAGATGATATATTTTTTTTGAATTGAAAGTATTAAAAATGAGTTAGCTTGATGAGTTAATTATATCTATTGACATTCTTTAGTTGGGTTTGTTATCCACATGTTTTAATTGCTTATAGGATCCTACTAACTGTGCTTGTTAATGTAATATCAATATAAAAGGATATTTTCAAAGTTAAAATTTATAAGAACTGATTTAAGATCTTTAGTGTCACAAGAATATTAATGCTTTAACAATTTTATCTACCAGAGAAGCCATGTTAGAAAATATTATTCTTGATTTTATCATTAGTAATTTTGCTCTTGGGAATATGCTTAAGTAAACACTTTTTGTTCTGAATGTGATAAATGAAGTGACAATTTCAGCATAGAAAAAAATGACATACCCTTAAATTTACTATGGAGATATCAATAATATTTTTTCTTAATAATTTGCTATTTACAACACCCTTAAATTAGTAAATGAATATCAATCATTTCGTGCCTGTTCGTAAGATTTTGCCATGAGGAAGCTCTATAGTGAAAATGTTAGCTATTTAAAATCTTCTTGTATAGGTAGGAATGATTCTACATAAATTTATTGTTGTGAATAGAATAATTTTATAATGCATTCTTCATTTCTGTTTAGTGTGGAAGAATGAAGTAGAAAAAGCACAAATACTACTAAAATAATTTGAAGTCTTTCCCAAAGACTTTGAAACGTCCAAAGCTAAAAAAGAAAAAGTGGCGCACAATTCTTCAGTTGGAAAAACTCTAGTCTTTCATTTTGGCTTCCATGTGAAATTAATCGTGGAAACTTTACCTTATGTTGAAATTAGTTTTACAACAAAATTTAAATAGCTTTATAATGGCAATGACATATATGTCTTATGTTTTTGAATCCTTGTAATTTTATTTCACGCTTTTTATATATGTAAAATTTAATTTAAAATTTTATTCTTAAGTTCTTAGATATTATAAATTTTGAATAGTATACCGCCATGCATTTTTAAATATGTAATGTCATTAAACATTTTTAAATATGTAATGTCATTAAATTAACATACAAAATAAATTTAAATTTATTGAAAGGAAAGTGGAATGAAGAGAGAAAAGAACGTAAAGTATGGTTGATGAATGGAGAAAAAAAAAGAGAAAAAACAACTGCTATCACAGTTTTATTAAAAACATGTCAAAATAATATATATATATATATATATATATATATATATATATATATATATATAAACCTAATTCTTTCATTTGCTCACAAGTTCGATAATTTGAACTCCTAACATCTATTAGGTAAGTCATGACAATTCTTCACCATGATTTGTCCATGAATAATAATTAGGCATGAGTATCTATGGTAAAGATCCAACCCAACATGATCCGCGTACTTGAAAAGTTTACACTTACACTTACAAAAATGACATATTAATATTTCATCTTGTTCTACTAACTTTTCTTGACCAATAACTTGTTGTAGGAACTTATACACTCCTTTTCTAAATTCATCTGTTAGATGTTTATTACCATCCAATCTTTTATACATCCACTTTTTACCTTTGAGGATTTATATCAATGCAGATCGACCGCAACAAATGACATATTCAATATGATTAATGAACTAACATGTAATCTTCTATTACATGTTATAAAATACTCCATATTAAATGAAACTAAAACATTAAATCCAAATTGTAATGATATGACATACAAATAAAAAAATCTTCAAATCACAATAAATTGTAAATTAAGCATGAATAAGGTGAATGCCAACCTAATAAGTTAAAAACTCACCTCTATTGTAGATGCACAACTGCTATAAACAAGTTCATCTTATGACTTTTTCCGTTAATTGAGGGAAAGTGTGCTAGGTTGTCACAAGTTTACTAATAGCATCTGCACTTTAAGATTACCAATTTTGTTTTCATTGTGTCATGTTTTAAAAGAAAAAATTAATACTTGTTTCAGCTACACTTCTTTTGTTGAAATAAAAAAAAAGCATAATGTAAACATAGAATAAAACTAAGCAGATTTAAGATACATGATATGAGAGGAAGAGATCCAAAAAGAAGCAATATAATATAAAAAATAAACAATATATTCATCAAAATATAATATAAATAAAAAAAGTTTCTTATTAACATAAGGTTTTTTATTAAGTGACACTACAAAAAATCATGTAAATTGTGGCAGTTTTAATGTGGTGGTTATTTAAAACTGTCACTTTTTACAATATAATATGACATTTATTGAACTGCAATATTTTACATGTAAAATATGGCAGTTTGAACTTACGTCCTTTAATAAATGTAGCTTCCCGAGCACTAATTCCCTCTTAATTTTCAATTAAGCATTTCCACATTTTGACGTCTCCTTCATTTCGACTTTTCCGCATTTTGGCTTTTCTTCATATTCTCAAATCACATTCGACATTCTTCGGCATCCTAGTTCAACCAATTTTCGGCTTCGTCTAGTATTGGTAAGATAAAAAAAATTGATTTAGGGTTTTCATTTTGGAGGTGCATTTTGATTTTTGTGTGGTGGTAGGTTAACATCTTAGAGTTGCCTCTCAGTCTGGAGTTGAACACAAAGATATCGCCCTTTAAAGCTTCATCATTTTGGATTAAAGGCAAAACCGATCATTGTTTAGTATTTTGGCTTAATCGTAAGTCTACGAGTAGTTTGGAGTTAAACCCATTATTTTGAAAAAGAGAGTGCTGATTCTGATTTGTGTCTTTGAAGTCAGTGAGTAATCTGGTCTTCCTCTCTCTCAACCCACTTCGGTCTTCCTTTCTCTCAAGCCACTCTAGTTCTGTTTTTCTAATTCAATTTGTGTTGTTTCACAAATCTCAGTCAGCAAGGAAAGTGATGTTGACGATGTACAGAGAGATGCCAAAGAGGAAATTGGCATACTAGGGTATATTTCTCTTTTTTTTTTAATCTTCCATTGTTACTTCTTCTATCAATTGCATATTTTTTCAATTGCATCCAACCCATTAAAAATTACATGTAATTAAATGATTTTAGGTGCAGAGATGATTTATCTGACTATAACATCATATGAGTTATTAAATGTTTCAAAGACATGGAACCTAGTTTATCAGTAGGTATTACAATCCAATTGTGTCAATCCATTTAATAGATTCATGTTATTAACCAACCTCGTGCCCACAAGTTCCAACCTTGTTCGATTTAGAGTTTTAATTATGGGAAGGAAATATTCGTTGTTGTGGCATAGATGATTTTGAGACTGTCTCACCACTTTTTGTCTGCACTGGTTTTTGTGATTCACTCGTACCCTTCAGGATCGACTCATCCTATTTGTGAGGATTTTCCTAATTCTTTATGTGATTAAATGATCTTGTAACATCAATTGCTTAGAATTAAAATATATATTTTTCATGTTCTCATTCCATTTGTTCGTATATTTTGGTCTTATTTTTTTCACACCTTTTTTCGTTAATGAGGTCTGTTAATGTCTCCCTTACGAGACTTGGTTTTATGTAGGTGATACCAAAGAATAGCTCCCTTTATTTTTTTTATTACTTGCTGATTTAATACTTTCAAGTGGCAGAAAAAACAATATGAAAATTGAAGGAATCAACAATGAGGAAAAACTATTGTACCATTGGTTGCTCAAAATTAGAAAATACTTGTCTTTGTAAATTAACTATTTAGTACTCTTATATGAGCTTTTGCAACATTAACTTTTCCTAGTTTATTCTTGAGCTTTTTTGTATGATGTTGAAACCATTGATTCAACTTGATTTTGTGTTATTGAATTATGTTGAGTTTGTCACATACATTTTTAAGTAAACTTCCAACTGTAACCTGATCACAAAGTTTAACCAGTCTCCTTGAACGTTCAATAGCTCAGAGTGTGTTTAATTTGTTGGAATGCTTTCTATTTTTACTAATGATAATTAAAGTTCCATTTAGTTCATTCAGATGATAATTAAAGTTCCCTTTAGTCTCCCAAATGACTTGTTATCGGTTTTATAACCTGTTATATCAAACAAAATTAATAATCATTTTTATGTCTTCTAATATTTTAGGGTTTTCTGTTTTTACGACAATTTACTATACTAAATGTTTAGTAAATTTGTAATTGATTTTTTTTAATGTACTACATACTTTAATTATTTATCCAATTTATTGATCGAAGAGAATTGTCTTTGAATAAAAGTTGGGATATTCTGCAATACAATTAGCACAATACAACTACATCTCGATTGTTAGAGGAGGAAGCAAATACTGTATAGGTTCTTCATTTTTCCCTTTATCATAAAAAATCCTTTCCTTTTTCTTCTCTATTGAAGCAAATATTGAAGCTTGGAGATCCCTGCCTACCACAAACCACCTTCTCCAAGCTTCAAACACAAGCCAAAAGCTCCAAGAATTGATCCAAGATCAATCTTCAACAGCTGCAGTCTGAATGATTACAAAAGAGAGAGAGAGATTTCCCAAGTTTCTAGAACAGTTTCGTGCTAAAAAATGATCAAGTTGCCTCTCTTTTGAAAATTACAGCACTTATAGTCAAACTGTTATGAAATTCAACAGGTTGATTTCCAAATCATTCGGTTGATTTCACTTGACTTAAGTGAAATCAGTCGATTAAAAAATAAATCAACTGATTGAATAAGTCACAATTTTAGACTATTGCAGCTAACCTTTTAACTTGTTGAAAGACCATTAAACAGATTAAAAGACACATTTTAACCTGTTGAAAAATCATTCAACAGATTAAAAAACACAATAAAGACCAAATACATCAAATTAATGCTACAAGGTCTACAATGTGAATTACAAACATCAAATACTCTTTCTTAATGATTTATCCATGTGGAGAACACACGTTCCAGACTTGACCAACATTAATACCATCAAATCTCCTTATCTTCATCAATGTAGGCTTGATTCTAATGGTAATGGCTTCTAAGTAGTTCAAAAAGCTTCATCAAATCTTCATGAGACACACCACCTTGGCTTCACATGTCAACAAAGTGTTCTTGAGCTACATCCCTAGTTTGCCATTTTCTGAATCCACATTTTGAACATGGACACTTAATGACAAGACCATTGCCATGTTCAAAAGCAAAATCCAAAAAAATGTTCAACACATTTGCATATGCAATGGTGTTTCGGGGTTTAGAAATCCATGATTTATCTATTGGCATGACTACAAAAAAAAATTAATTACTTATCAAGGGAATCATACAAGGGAGAGGGTGGTTAGAAGAAGATTGTGAAGGACAATGGTGCCCTTGTCAACCTCTATGGCATAAACAGGCATGCTACTTATCCTATAGTCTAAGTATGTTCATTTCTCATTCAAAATCTCTCAACTAAGATTAGGAAAGACTTACAACATACAAGTAAAACAACAAAATGATACTCATGCAGCTTGTAAAGATTTTTAAAGATAGCAAACAATGCGTTCAAGATTAGCTGGCGAAAGTTTTTAAAGACAATAAACAATGTAGTTTTTAAAGGCTAAAACAAAAAATTATTAGATGGTTCAAGACCATCATGATCTAAAATAGAATTTAAATAGCGCATGATTAAGTATTATAATTTCTTTCTAATAAATTGTAAAATTTGAATGTATTATATAAATATAGGTTGGATTAGGAATACGGGTGCTTGTGTTTTACTTAGTGGGTCAAGACCATCATGATCTAAATTAGTATTTAAATAACACATGATTACGTATTATAATTTCTTTCTAATAAATTGTACAATTTGAATGTATTATATAAATATAGGTTGGATTAGGAATATGGGTGCTTAGCGTTTTACTTGATAGTTTCACCAAAATAAGACATACTAGCATCCTTCATTTATTTTAAATAAAATCAATTAAGACAAAGCTTAAACAATGTTAACAAGGCTATTATCCTTGGCGCAACCTTGATGTGCACAAGAGGATATGTCAAGAGAGAAAAAGGAAAGGATTTTTTATGATAAAGGAAAAATGAAGAACCTGTCCAGTATTTGCTTCCTCCTCTAACAATCGAGATGTAGTTGTATTGTGCTTATCGTATTGCAAAATATCCCAACTTCTGTTCAAAGACAATTCTCTTCGACCAATAAATTGGATAAATAATAAAAGTATATAGTACATTAAAAAAAATCAATTACAAATTTACTAAAAATTTAGTATAGTAAATTGTCATAAAAATAGAAAACCCCAAAATATTAGAAAACACAAAAATGATTATTAATTTTGTTTGATATAACAGGTTATAAAACTGATAATAAGTCATTTGGGAGACCAAAGGGAACTTTAATTATCCTCTGGATGAACTAAATGGAACTTTAATTATCATTAGTAAAAATAGAAAGCATTCCGGTAAAGCTACTAATATTATTGGTTGTTATTTCAATCGCTATACGACTAATATCATTAACAAGTCATTTAATCGCTATTTCGGTGGTTAATTTGAGACATATGTAAATCGATGGCTATTTCAGTCACAATTTGAGACTGCGTTTTTTAAGTGGCTAAATAACTTTTATTTGGTAATAACAATTATGCAAATTTAATTTATGATTTTATTCTTTAAAGGTCTTCTTAGAAATTGTAAATTTCATATATATATATATATATATATATATATATATATATATATATATATATATATATATATATATATATATTATTTTAACCATAATTGTTTATCATCAGAATTCTTTAATTAATTACTCTCAATGTTATCAATGAATAATGAAAAAAATATAAGAAGTTAAGGGTCATTATTATGCCTCTTTCTAAAATTATTTCTACTAAAATAGATAAGAAAGGAATGTGTCATACATTCATGAAAAAAAATAAATTTATGATATAATACAATTTTAATACATTTAAGGAGGAATGAATTTCTCATTATTTAATGTACTAAAATTCTACTTAATGCCAAATTATCATTAAGATGCTTTTACTTATTAACATAGACCTGTTTTAGTGCATCGTAATACACCTGATGAACGAGTTAATAATCTCACATACTTGACATTAACAACATTAAAACGTTGTTCCTCATTATAGTTTGGTTTTGGCACCTGCCCTCCTTTTGTCATTGTGAAAGAAGCTCCATTCTCAAATGCGTCTTTCACTGAATAAAACTCCCATGCATCTCCATCTGCATGACTATTTTTTCTCCATGTTACCTTTGCAAATTAAATTAATAATAAAAGATTAGTAAAGTGACATACATATCCAACTTTTGTGATGTGTTTTTAATTGAATATTAAGTAGTTGAAATGGAAAAGTTAAAATTGCTAACCTCCTTACTTCCTTTTGTTGGTGCTATAAAGAGATTAGCTTCACTTTTGAGACTAGGTCTCATACTTCCACCAATGGCATATTGCACCCATCCTAAGTAAAGATTGTTAACTACATGTGCATACCCATGACGAATCCTAACATTTTTTATTCACGAGGAAGTATAAAATTGTGAAATTTATTTAAATTTGTGTATATTATGTACTAATTGAATAATTAATTACCTGGGCATGCGTTGATTACAATTAGGTCCAAAATGGTTGTATACAACGGTAACCTTCATGTTTTGGTCTCTTATATAACCATCATCATGTCCAAGAAGCATAACTTTGTCTTGGTTTCTAAACCAATTATTAGATATAGTCACATCAGTTGAACCCCGTGTTACATCAAGTAAGCCATCTTGGCAATTATAAAGTGTATTATGATCAATCCAAATCTTTGAAGCAGTAACCAATCTTATTGCATCTCCATCTACATGACCCAAGGGAATCACCTTTCCTTCTGGTCCCATCACAACTCCTGGAGCTTGAGGCTTGCAATGATGAAGCCGAATGTTATGGATGATTACATTTGTGGCCTAAAATTAAAATAAATAAATAAATGAAGTTGTTCAAAAAGTGTTAACTTTTATAAACAAAATTTGAAAAGATGTGAGTGCATACAAATTTTATCACAAGAATTTAGTTACTGATTACCTTAAAGATCATTAAACATGCATTTTCAACAATGTCAATATTAACGCCTCGACCATCAATGGTTGTAAAACTACTAATTAGAAGGGGTCTTTTGAGTTTAATATGCATGTCTTTTTGGAATGTGATCCACACTTTATGTTGAATTACAGAAGCTCCATACCTCAAGGTACCAGGTTTAGGGCTTATAGGATCATCACTAGGGTCCATAACTTTATAATGGACGAGGTCTTTACCAGTGTTGTTTGTCATCTTACCAGTGTAGCCAATAGAACATGTTGCTAGTTGAGGTCGGTTCATCCTCCATTCAGGATTCAATCTCCAACATCGATTAATCACATTCATTTTCAATCCATCTATTTTAGATTGTTTTGCAACACCAAGGTTTGGGATGAAGACAACAACAACAACAGCTAAAGAAAAATGCCAATAATTAAAATTGATATTGTAAGATATCATCGTAAAGGATACTTATAACAAAAATATAGAAGAAAAGAGAGAATGTTTGATAGTATAATTTGAAAAAAAAAATGTAATATGAAAAGTGATTATATAGAAAAATTTATCTTAAAAGTTCGTTTAAGTTGTTTCCGCAAGCTATGTCAATGGGTATTCCTTAGTACACAAAAACTGTTAATAAAAATAAGTAACTATGTTTTCTTAATTAATTTTGAATGTTAACCTTAAGTTGTAACAATTACCTAAATTTTCGCAACCATCGAAGTAAATTTAGAAATTCAGGTATCGCCTTACATTAATTGTTAAATCAACTAGATATAAGATAAACTTATGGTATATAAGTGGGTGCAAACTTCATCTTATAAGTTGATTTTGTAGGGTTAAGTTATGTTAGAAATCTCACATCGACTAGAGATAAGATCAATATCCAATACATAAGTGGATGCAAATATCACTTTATAAGCATGTTTTGTAAGATTGAGTTAGGCTTAAAGTTTACTTCTTATCATGATATCAAAGTCATGAGTTAGAGTTTATCCTAGTGAAATTTATTATTTGTTGGGCCTATTGTTCCATCTTGCAATCGAGACACTATTAGGTTACCCACTTTTATTTATCTGCATTTTGTCCTTATATTTCATATGAATATATTCACTTTTATGATGAATACAACTATTGTTTATGTTCCAAAATAAAATTAAAAAATTAAACTAAATTTTATTTAGTACAAACAATACTAAATCCCATAGACAAATAATTTGTCAAACATAACAAATGAACCTACATAAAATAACGTTAGTGAATTGAACAACTTTAAAAGATGTAAAGCTCAATAATGTATAGTCTAATTATTTATCAATGAATATATATTGTCTAAAATGATTCATGATTTTTATGATAATAAATAATAATAATAATAAGATTTGGTCATAATTAAAACTATTATCAAGAAGAGCAAGATGAACACACAAAATATCCAATTAGTCTATAAAAAGTAGGAATGGGTAGATACTACATAAAGTTTAAACAATATTACACAAAGAGTTAAACATATAGACTACACTACTAAAAAAACACATATTTCCTTTGTTTTGAAATACTTTTTGTAGGAAATACATATAAATTTTGTTACGAAAAGAACATTTTTTTTTGCAAAATATTTTGTATAAAACACTTTTCGCAACAAATTTTGTAAGAAATACTTGCGAATTTTATATTTTTGTAGAAAATAATTACCCACGAAGGAATTAGCTGTCAATTAAAATTTTTACAAAAAATAGTAAGAAAAAGTTTTTTCTTATAAATTTTTTCAACAAATTTATAAGAAAATTTTCATGTAATATGAGAATTTTTAGTAATGCTATTATTAGTGCAAAAATTGGATTTTGATTTTATGATGACTTATTATGGTGGATCGAGAACTGAAATAGGGTGTGAACTTTTTATGCTGATTCTGAAATCGACATAGAAAACTTTTTTTTTTCACATAAAAAGTTTTTGCTGCAGTGGTGTATGTTACATAAAACACTAGAAGACATTACAAAAAAAAAGTGTAAGATGAACTGCATATTTAAATGAACCAAATACATTGTAAGCTTAAATGAAGATTAGACACTATGACCATAACACAATGTCTAGAAGACATTAATATTATAAGTATACTACAAAGCAATTTGCAAAGATAATATGTCCGCCAGAAGAAAATCATACATTGATAAAGCATAATAAAAAAGATTAATGTACATATATCAATGATCATATTCTACACTATTATGATACACTATTATGATAGAAGCTTTCCCATGCAAAACTATTAAGAATTCCAAAGTAATTACGTGAATTTATTATTGTGAAGAAAACAATTTTCAAGAAGTTTTTTCATGCCAGATCATGAGATCATTTATCCGGTCAATTACACAACTTTATCATCTCTTATATGATACAAGGAACATTTATAAATTTTTTTTTTCTAATGACAACTTTCTTGTAATTATTAGGAAAAAATTATCGTTATGTTAAATTATTAATTAAGGAGAAACAATGATTGTTATGATAAAATACTTACTAAACTTGTTATATGATTACTAATTATCTTGCAATATGATTGTATTTATCATATAATATATGAGAAGGACTTTGAAAAATTAAATTATTTCTAGAGTCAAACCTTCACAACAAACAAGTTATTTTAAAAAGGAACTATGAACGGAATATTAAAAAAATTGATAAACAATATATATATATATATATATATATATATATATAATTCTAACTGGATGCATAACTATAACTTTGAAAGTCTATACAAAGTCATGATATTTGTGTCATCTTCCATGTACACATGCTTGGATCAAAATCTTTTCTACATTTTTTTATTAGTGTGGGAGAATCGAAGTAGAAAAAACACAGTTATAATAATTTCATGTCTTTATGAAAGACTTCCAAAGCTAAAGTAGAAAAAATGGCACACAATTATGGAGTTGTAAAAAGTCAAGTCTTTCATGAGAGTTTTCATATTTATAAAATTTAATATATGATTTAATTCTTTAAAGGTTATCTTAAGTTCTTACACTACTATAGGAAAATCTTTAAATAATGAATAAATTTAGTGAAAAAAATAATTAATTATTATAATAACTAATTTAAATATTAATTTATAAACTAAAAATAGTACTAACTGAATTAGTTTCAAAAAATTATAATTGGTCCCTAAATTAGTAACTAAAATAGTTATTATTATGAATTGATCTATAAATTGATCACTAACATTAGCTACCTAGGTTTCGATTACAAAAAAATTGATTTCTAGATTAGTCTCTAAATAATTATAATTATTTTTTATCTCTAAAATTAAGTCATTAATAAAAGATTTTCTGTGATTATTTAGCATCAAAATTTTTAATAAATTACTTTCAATGTTATCAATGAATAATGAAAAAGAAAATATTACAAAAAAATGTTATGCCAAAATCATAAACAAATCATATACAAACTAAAATCATAAAAGATAAAAAAAAAAAACATTAAGCATATATAACATATGACATACGACATGAACTAAAAATTTTAATATAGGAATAATACAATTGAAATCTTAACCAATAATAGCAATGACTAACAAATGATATCTCTCCAATGCATATATAAGGTTTGTACACCTACTAGGTATATGACATGAATGTATTAACTTTTATGACGCATAAAATGTAGAATTATCAAAATAGATTCCAATCAATGAGTCAACCTGGTCCATCACAGATTAAAGGTCGGGTTAAGAAAATTGCAAATGTTGGTACGGGCTAAAAATGAATCTGTTTCACTAAAAACTCGACTCACTCGGATTCAACATGTGGTGAGTCAGGTTGGATCGTCAATCCCCAATAAATTTTAAATATTAAATTATATTAAAAAAATGAAAACCTTAAATGTTCTTCTCTCTCTAATTCTTTCTCTAAACTAGTGTAATTGATTCATTTTTGGCGTAAAAGTGAATGATACAACTTTATATAGATATTTAGAACAAATACAACGTGTAAAAATGTATAAAAAAAAATTCAAAAAGTAAAATGACACACCAAAGTCACAATTATTAACTTATTGCCACTTTTCTTTGGCTTTTAATACCTTTTCTTTTAGTTAAAGGTAACTTCGATGAACCTATAATATGTCTTAACTTTATTTAGATTTTAATCAAAATTATAATTTAGTTTTTTTTTTAGAATTGAAAAAAAAAATTGTAATTTTTTTAATTAAGTGAGTTAAGCCATTTAACCCATCAACCCATCGTGGGTTAGATTGGATTCGAAGTGTCTAAGCTTGCTAATAAGTTAACCAGATTGGATTGGTTCACTAAGTGGTTAACGGACCGGATGACCCGTTTTGACAACTCTAATAAAATGGTTTTTAATGTACCAAAATAAACTAAGCAAAAATAAAACTAATTTTTATTTAGTAGAAATAGTCATTACTAAATAACAATTTGGCAAACATATAACTCAACCAGCAGAAAATAATGTAGTGAATTTGAAAAACTTTAAAACATATACACCTCATTCGATTGGATGGATTGGTGAAAGAGCGATAAATTAACACAAAAATATAGATATAAACTAATTAATGTGACCAATAATATGATAAGAAATAGAGATGAAAAGAAAGGAAAAAGGTAAATTACAAAAAATGTTAAATATAAAAATATAATAACTTGGTAAAAATAAAGATACATACAGTTTCTCCTCTATTTCTCCCCTAGACCATATTTTTAAAACTATAATTAAATATATCTGTGCAATACATATTTTCAGTATTTCTTTTAGGGTTAATGGAATAATGCACACATCTCAACAGGTTTCTCTTTCTCTATAACTCTTGACAAAATGGTATCGGAAAAGTTTAAAGAAATTATGACATTTCCATTATAAATATATAATTAAAGGACACAGTGCAAATAGAAGTGTCAGCTCCATTTTTGTAACCTAGCAAAATTTCCATGACCATACCCTAGATATTAGAAGGATCTAAGCACAAAAGAGTTTAGAAATTTAGAGTATACCATAAAATATAAGAGTAATAGGTGTTATATCACCCTAAACCATTTAAGACTACCTTGAATTACAACAAGTTATATTATTTTCCTGTTGAGTTAATTTAATTTCTTATAACTATACTCTTTTAGTTATTATTACAATATGTGAAGTTTTAACATTTCAAAATCAAATGAATCAAAAGAGAAACAAGATATATTTCACAAAGGAACTCATCAGGGTTCAGCTGCATCTTCTTCTGTGTGAACTGTCAGCAAATACACACAGTTCCGAAACTCTTAAATTTTTATGGTTAAATTTCTCTTATTTCAACCATTTTATTTATTTCCTAGCCGATCTTAGATTGGTTCCCTCAATCCCCAACTATTTTAATTTGCTCATCGATATCAATTTAATTTGTAAGAATTTTTTTCTCTTAAAATTCTTAATTCAGATTGCAGGTTGCAGTTTCTATTAATAATAGCTGGTAAACTATACTGTTCCGGTCAAAATCTATTGCAACAGCGGAAATTATCACAGACCAAAATTCTCTTAAAACTTGTTATATATATATATATATATATATATATATATATATATATATATATATATATATATATATATATATATATTATCTTTTAATGTTATTTTCTACATATATTTTACAAAACTTTTGATGAATACATAAGATCTAAAAACTCCAGATATCATCAGAACCAATATCAAAATCCCACCACTCGTGTTGTGTTTCCACGTCACTGTAGGATCCATTTACAAACCTTTTCAACCTCTCACTTACTTTGGTAGCTCCGAATTGAAGAAAAGATTGAGGAATCTGCATAAACCCATCAGGTTTTTTTTTTTTTTTCAATATTAGAGTAATAAGATATGACTGTACATATGTTAAGAAGAACACATCAAATTAATACGAAAAACATCATTAAACAACAGCAAAACATACCTCAGCATGCACAACATGAAGCACCGAGTCTCCAGCGAGTGAGGAATGGGCACTTCTAACCTCTATGTTCTCCTCATGCAGCATTCGAATGATTTGATGGAAAATGAACTGGTTACCTATCCCTGTAGTCAGAACAACTTGTAGGGAAGAACCCACTTCTTGAATCTCAAGTTGTGGAGATTTTGGGAGTGGTGTTGCAGCAAAATTAGCACTGTTATTATTGGAGAAGCAACCACGGTATCTTTTCTTACTACCCTGCAAACTCTCTTTCTTCTCTTCTGCCATCTTCACCTTCGCCTCCAAACTCTTTATGTAGTTGATTGCCTCATCCACTTGATCAGGCAGTGCCAATGCTTCCTGCGTCATCACCATCAAAACCCAAATCAATAACATCATTCATATTCAAAACACACACCTAACTATTCTAGGTATGTTCAAGTATTGTCGGTTTTGGAACATGAAACTCTACGAAAGTTGGTAAGGAAAGAAAAGAAGGAAGCTTTAGAACCTTGGGGTTGTAGCTAGGGAGAAGAGAGTTGAGTTTGTTGAAGAGGATCTTCATCTGGTTTCTTCTGTTCTTCTCAACGAGTCTTCTTTCAACCTTGGTTGAAGAGGGTTGAATTCCAAGCTGATCCATTGTTATGCAGTTCAATTCTCCACCAAGCTCTGAGTTTAGAACATAGAAAGATGAATGAAGTGGTGTGTGCATGTGGGTATATATATGTGAAGTAGTTACACAGAGAATACTGAAAGAAAGGGTGAGAGATTATTGATGATGGTAATGGATGAATGGAATTGTTAGAGATCAGAAACGTCACTTCGTGACGTCATGTTCTTGACTCTGCCATGTCTGAGTCATTTTTGTTTTGCTCTGCCGTCCAAATATACACGTGCCTTTTTTTATGCACTTTCCTTGTTTCTTTCTGACTTCAATGGTCTGCGTTTCCGCGTAACGCTAACAAAATACATTCCTAATTCTTTTCTATTACAGTCATGCCTTTGTCTACATCATCCTGTTCTATATATTTAATTTTTTTTTTATTAATTTCATCTTCTACATGTTCAAAAATGTAATTAAAAATGTTTTAAATTTTGTGAAAAGTAATGGAAAGAGTGAATAAAGTGAAATAAATAAATAAATGGGTTAGCCCAGTTTTCTTCATTAGGATGTTGAGCTAATCATTTCAGCATTACTTTTAATATATTATATAATATACATATGTATCATTTAAAGGATTATAAGTTTTTATTGTTAAAAATGGTAAATATTCAATAACGTTATAATTGAAGGTATCAACAGCTTAAAATTAGATTGTAATTACTTTGGTGTAATTGAATAACTTAATTTATTAAAGAAATTGTTTCTTGTTTTTTATAATTAAAAATGTTATTTAACAAATTAAGGAATATAAGAAAATGTCTATATATATAATTTAAAATGAAAATTGTAACTTTTTTTAAAAACAATTTATCTCAACTTGTTTTAAAAAGTTAAAAGGTAATAAGTTTATGTGTGTTATTGCGACTTCTACTTTATACAAAATTTAACTTCGTAAAAGAGAGAGACCAATAAATAAACAAATAAAGAATAAAGAATAAAATGGTAATTAAAGTAATACGGAGTTCATTATAACTATTATTTGATAAGTATAAACAAGGTTTTCTTCGTCGTTTCACAGTATTTTCATAAATAAAAAAAAGAATGAATGTAATGAAACATCGAATCATTATTTGTCTAATTAAATCTTCGTATGACTTCAAAGAGCAATTAAAAATGTAAAATTTAAAAATGTAATTTTTTATTTTTTAAGAATAGACTAGTTTGGCAGTTGATATTAACTAACTTATTTTAAACGTGAAAGTAGAAAAAGTTGCTATTTTATGTAAAGTTTATGTAAAGTTTAACTTTTATGCTATTATTACTTAATTATACATAAATCTTATCTGAGTTTTTCATTTGAAATTAATAAGATAATATTATATCTTAAATTGCGCTATAATTAAGTAGTGAAAATATGGAAATATTTATATGATGAATTAAAGGAGGAGTGGACTCTGAAAAAGAGAGGCAACTAACAAGAAAGTTGTATCTAACGGAAGACCTAATAGGACTCAACTAGTATGACTTTTTCTAAACTTAAAAATTAAAATGAAAAATATTTTAGAGTAAGGAAAATAGTTGTTGTTACTGCTGATTTTGGGTCTCAGTATAAAAACAATACTGATTTTCTGAAATTTATATGCAGAAGTGGTTAAGACCACAAAGTCTCTCGTCTTGCCACCAATAATCATAATAGGTCAAACTTTATTAGTATTTATATGTTCACTCTAATTTTCATAATAAAAAATGAATAAAATTATAAAAGTAAAAATAAATATAAATAATTTTTACAATTTTATTATAGATAGTTTTCATTTATTTTATAGATAATTATTTTTTTAGAAATGGTTATTTTAATTTAAAAAATTGTTAAGTTTAAAAAACTTGTCGAATGAAAAAATCAGTTAAAAAATAAAATTAGTAAAATAATTATTTTAACTTGAAAAAAATATTGGAAAAAATGTACAATAAAAATGAATCTATTTATATAATAGAATAGATAAATAAATGAATTTGAAAGTGAAAAATAATCTTTAAATCTTTTTTATTCTGATAATCTTTGACTGGTATTTAAAAATTAATTTCTTCTAAATATATAACAAGAATAAATTATATCTCTTGTCTGAATCTTAATTGAGGTAAATTTCATAAAAATAATAATTAAATAATAAGTTTATCCTCTTTGACAAAATTCTTACACGATCAGCACCCTTTTTTGTAATCAAACTAATAATTGAGGTACATTTCAGAAATTTTAATTAAACAATAGTAATAATATTAAAGCATAATAGTATGGTAAACACATTAAAGTTATAACATTATGATTATCCTTTACATCAAAGTCATTATTATGATAAGAAAGAAAATTACACATTAAAATATTTATACATTTTCTGATATTTTCAAGGTTTAAAAAACATAAATTGAAATATATATATATATATATATATATATATATATATATATATATATATATATATATATATATATATATATATATCATGGCTCCATATACATTAAAAAATATTTCAATGTATATATTAGAGAAAAGGTAATACTGAGCATTATTTTAACGTATAATTAATTATCATAGATCATATCTTTAATGAAATTTAAAATAATTAACTTCGTTAATTGAAATAATATAAATTCATGTAATATATTTATTTACGCTTCAAGACGATCTGTGAGTAAAAGTTTAAAATGTAAAAGTCTGAAAGGTGAAAATTTAAAATGTTTGAAATGTATGATTTTTAAATTTAAAAAAAAATCTCTTTAAAATTTATAACCTTTTCTAAATTATTCTGGGATGAAAAGATTACACTTTCCTATAGAAAAATTTTCCCTTTCTTTATATTGTTTTTGTCACTCCTTCAAAATAACTTTTCTTATTTATTTTGAATATGAATAAATAATAAAATTACATTAATAATTAATAATTATTGAGATGTGAATTTTTATAAAATTATTTATTTATTAATTATTTTTAATTAGTATTCTTAACAAACTAGTTAGCAAGTGCAGACCTATATCTTTAACGATTTTCTTAAAGAATATATTAAATTTGTTACGTAACTTTTAATTTTCGTATAAATATAAATAATTGATTAAAAATATAACTAATAGAGTTAAATATCGTAAACATAATTACAACAAATTTTACTATAACATCTTAAGTTTGAATGAAACCGTGTGTGAAACTCATTGCAGTGGTTCAATCAGAAATCACTAATTCAATCATTCAATACTCATGCCATCATAGCCACAAATCGATTGGTCGAGTTTTTAAGATGTTTAATCTTCGGATTGGGTGATCAAGTTTATAACGAAGATAATAAAAGATGAAAAAAGTAAAAAATTATAATAAAAAGAAAAATGTAGATGTAGAAATAACTTTTTTTCTTTTTTTAATAATGTAAGGAATTGAAATATAGAGTTAAAAGTTGACATTCCTACAATTGGGCCATATGACAACACTTACTGTAGTGAAGCTTCGAGGTCGAGGGGTCACTTGAGTCCATTCTGATTCATCATTAATTTTGTGTTCTCATTTGAAATGATGCATTGTGAGAGTGAGAATGGTGATGATTCAATCTCACTGTTCAAATACCGGCGCTGTCTCTCACCTTTTCTGTTCACATTATCGTGCCACCTCTGCCACTACTATGCAAATATTTGTTTGTTAGAGATTGATATTTTTCATCTGTCCTTTCCTGTTTAAGCTATTTTTTTTTTAAATAACTAAAAATGTAATAAAAAAATTGTTTTTTACTTGAAATAAAATGCCATGAATTTTATTAAGATAATAAAATATAACTATAACTCAATTTTATAGAATTGATTAAATAAGACAAGGGTGCATTCAATTATATATTCAATTTTTTATCGTATTTTTAGTAAATATACGAGAATTTAATTGAATTTAAGTCTTACATTAAGTAAATATAATAAAATTGAGTATTATATAAAGTTGAAGACCCATAAATAGATTTGATGTTGTAAGATTTTAGATTGAAGTAAGTATTAACCGGGTGGACTCGAGTCTCATTAATGTATATGAAAAAATAATCATAGATGTAAAGATTTCTTGTATTAAAAGTCTTTATGATAAGGGTTTGAGACACATGTTTCATTTTTGTGACAAGGAAATACAATGTAAAAGAACACATTTGAGGATGAGATGATTGAAAATTTAAGGATGAGATGATTGGAAATTTAAGAGAGAGTGTTCCATATTAAATAAAAATAAAAATAAAAATTGAACATCATATAACAATGAAACTCCGTATCTCATTGTTATTGTATCTCTTCCATAATTTTTCTTCAAAGCATCCATCAATTTTAAGAGGGTTAAATATGTTTTTAGTCCTTCAAATTTTAGTGAAAATTGGAATTACTTCAAATTTTAGTGAAAATTGGAATTACTTCAAATTTTAGTGAAAATTGGAATTACTTCAAATTTTAGTGAAAATTGGAATTAGTCCATTTTGAAAACCTTGAACTAATTTAGTCTCTTATATTTAGAGATGCATGGATTTAATCTATTAAACCAAATTTTTTTAAGTTTATTTGACGTTTCAAACTCGTTTTTCAACTAACATTGAAGCGAGCAAACATGTGTCAAATGGTGTAAACAAACTAAAATACAATAATGAAATTTGCTTGAAACATCATATAAACTAAATAAGATTTGGTTAAAAGGACTAAATCCACACATTTATGGAGTTGAGGGACTGTATTAGTTCAAAGTTTTCAAGAAGGACTAATTCCAATTTTTACTAAAGGTTGAAGGACAAAAAATATATTTAACCCATTTTAAAATAACAAAAAATCTGGTAACCAACTAATATAAATTAAAATAGACTATTGATTAATAATATTGTTAATATATTTAAGGCTTAAATACCTTTATGGTCCTCATTTTCGTAGTGTTTGTTGCAGATGGTCCTCATTTTCACAGAATGTTTAGAATGGTCCTCATTTTGACCGAATGTTTAGAATGATCCTCATTTTCGCAATTCGTGTTTTATTTGGTCCTTTTCTGTAACGTCGTTTAAATCATTAACGGAACATTGTACAAGTGGCACGGTTTGTATTAGGGTGTGTTACGTGTAATGTACAGGTGGCTAATTAACGTTAATTTTTCAATTTAGGGGAAATTTTGCAATTAGAAAATTTTCTTTATCTTCGTCTTTCTTGAGTTCAGATTTGTAGAGGAAGCAGCTAATACTTGTTATTTCATCATTGGATTGCAGTTGGACTCTTCATTTCAATTTTCTAGTTAATCATCATCAACGAGGTAAGTGGGTTCAGGGTTTTCTGGGTTGTGTTTGCTCGTGGGTTAGGGTTTTCGTAATTCTATTTTTGGGTTTGTTTGTCTTTCGATTGTTGTGATGTTCTGCATGGTTTCTAAATTACTTCCATGATTTTGTGTAGTTTGTGTCTGTAGGTGGGGTTCAGTGGGGTATTATTTT
>Ga0214544_1004553_pt1 | contig 27756 bp, 13 predicted proteins | sample CNSS3metaG_FD_160074 | JGI IMG/M metagenome (GOLD analysis project Ga0214544, IMG submission 160074) | Root nodule microbial communities from cowpea collected in UCLA plant growth center, Los Angeles, California, USA - CNSS3 | ecosystem: Host-associated > Plants > Roots > Nodule | place: USA...
TTTTCCTTTTTTTTTTTCATATCATATTGTGTTTCTTATATCCTTAGACAATTTACTAAGATAAAGTCAAAACTGCATCTAACTCATATGTTATGATTATAAATTAATACATTTGTTTTTTCTTTCGAATGCATAAGTTTTAACTTAACATGTGATATAGGTCACAAAATTTTGTGACCTGATCTTCATGATTTAATGTGTTACCTTCTGATCGTTGTCAAGTTAGTGTTGATTTAATAATAATTTTATGTGACACTAAATAAGTAAAAGCGGTACGAAAGTAATTTTTTAATTAATAAATAATAAATATATTTATACAAGAGACATTAGGATACCTCAACCCCTATACAAAAGTCATACATTTTGAATTAATTTTCTCATACAAATCTCTAACTCAAACCCAATATTAATGAAAGACAAGAAATGAGTCTATGTCATCCTTCAAAATATACATTTTTTCTTCACATATATTGCTTGTAATATGGTATCCTATATTTACGTGTTTAGCCAAATAATTTTGCTGAAATTGTATTTGAGATATCACAAATATTGTTATTGTTGGATAACAATATTCTTGAAAATGTATTATTTATTTGCACTTTGGACCATATTAAATATAGACAATATTATATGATCGATCCTTTTTTCATCATGTTATATTGCAATTTAGTTCATGACTTTAGGTATATCACTTTTGACATTCATTATTACAATAAATTTATGATCATTCATGATCACTTTTGACATTCATTCCCACAACAAATTTAAGGTACAAGAGACATTAATGTTCATTGCACATATCCTCCAAAGTGAGAGTTTGGACTATGAAATTGTTGGATGTAGAAAAAAACTTGACTTTTAATGTCATGATAGAGTAGAGATGTTTGTAGTTATAAAAATGTAAATATGGTACAGTGTGATGAAGCAATTCAAATAAACATTTATTTATAAGATCTTTTGAACAATTTGGACTATCTAAATTGTGTACTGGTTGCACATGAGATCATTGGAAAGTTCTTTGTGCCAAAAAATTATTATTGCATGACCAATGCATGATTCCTATCTTGTGGATAGTTATGTCTTATTGATAATTGTAATGATCGTCTCTTTATTAATAGATGATATTTAGATTATTATGCATATAAATGAATAAAATTAAGAAGTATTTTCATATATAAAGTAATTCTTAATAAACAAATTTGAATTATTTACATAATAAATTACATATTTTAAGCTAGTTTGCATTATCAATGTCTAAAATCATTTTTAATGTTAAAAGTGTGATTAGGGATAAATTAATGATAAAAAATATAAATATTTTTTATTAGTAGCATTATTAAATTGCATTTTGTATAGGTCTAGCTAATAAATTTGAATATTAGTCGGTCAAATTCTTAAGTTGCTAGCATTTTTTCCTTTTTTTCGAGTTTATTTTTTTAAATCATAGTTATTATTGGTACACTATAAGAATTTTTTCTATTACTAACAATATATTACGATGACCATTAGCGTGTTGGTAAAACTCATTCACTGACGAATGTTTCCAACAAATTTGACATTTAAATTTATTGACAAATACTTCCGTCCAGTGGCGGAACTTGGACTAAAATTGTAGGCGAGCCAAATTAGATTTGTTATATATAATTTTTTTTAGAAGAAAAACTATTCATTTTTTTCTCTTCATTTCCTCTTCTTATAACAAACACATATAATAGTAGAATTCAAAAAAATATTACTATCATTCGCTATTATATCATGATACCAATTCATGAATACCATTTTAAATAAGACATTTGTATCTCATCAATTTGATTTGGTGGTATTGTCAAATTTGATGTCGTTTTTCCCAGATCACGTTCTATTGAATTGTTAAATTCATTATATGTAACTCTGATAACTTTAGAGATTTGTTTTATATTGTCTTAAATTCTTGGTTCTTATTAAATTTCTCAAGCTTAGTTAACGTAAATGCATTTCTTTTTCATCTTCATCACAAACCTTCATCTTTGAAAAAAAAGAATCAATTTTTTCACTTTTTATCATAATCTTTCTAATATAAATTTATCACCTCTTTCCTATTTAGAAAAAATAAAATTTATATTCACGAATCACAATTATCACAATGCAAAACATAACAAAACTCATACTACTTTAATTAAATCATCAATACTGTATAAATTCAAAACTTAAAAAAAAATTACCATAGGTAGCGAAAAACACAAAATCCCTAAATTTCATAATTAAGGATTATAATAATTTAGGAAAAATTATAATTAGGGTTCATGCCAATTTCATAAAAGAAACCCTAAAATCATAATTAGGGATTATATTAATTTGGGATAAACTTAATTTGGAAAAAACATCCTAAAAAGAATCATAAACTAACATGCATAAATCATAATAAGATACTAACCTTGATTTGTGATATATCATGTAAGAATGTATACATGAATCTCAATCTATGTGTTTCCAACCTCTATTTCCCAACCTTTGTATTTATCTCTCTTCACAAACTTTCATAATAATTTACATTATAAAAAGATCTTATAGTCAGAAAAAAACCTTAATCTCTTTTATAAATTAATGTCTCTATTAAAATTTTTTCTTTTATCTTTTATTATAATTTTCCATAATATAATTTTAATATAAATAATATATAATATAATTTTAAAAAATATATAAATATATATATATAAAATTCAAAAAAAAAATGGGGGAGCCGTGGCTCCCCCTTTCAAGTCCTAGTTCCGCCAGTGCTTCCGTCGAAATGAGATGAGTTTGTAAAATTCATTGGAATTTTTCTTCGGTAACTTATCATCGCAATTACCGATAGATATTTTTGTTCTCACCATCACAATCACCGATGGTCTATTTTTGTCACTAAATTCGTCAACACTTTTGCGATAAAATTTTCACCTAATTTGTTAGAGCTTTATATTATATCAAGGGAAGATGAGTAAAAAGAAGAAGCGAAGAAGGAGAAGAGGAAAAGGGAAAGTAGTAGTAGTAGTAGTAGTAGTAGGTGGTTAGGGATAAGGTAGAGGCTGGTGGGTGACGCAAAGGCTCACCGATGACAAGCGTTTGTGACATCAATCATTGTTGGTGATAGTGCTAATGGTAGCTTGAGTTAGAAAAGGAGGTGGAGGAAAATGAGGACAAATAGAAGAGGATGAGACCCAAACAATAAAAATGACATGGACCAGTACTAGTGCAGAACGGGCTTTTTAACTCGCCTTATAAGCCTCGGTTACTGCGGGACCGAAGCCTATAAGGAGGCGGTGGCATTTTTGAAAATTTTCTCAGTATTTTACCTCGGGTCCCAAAACAACCGAAGCATATAACCAGTTTTATGCTTCGGTTCTCAACCAACCGAAGCCTATAACCCATCTGTGGCACCCAGATTTACAAAACTGCCACTGACAGCGCACGCTTTGGCCTCGGGTGACAAAGGACCGAGGCCTATAACAGACGATTTGGCCTCGGGTGGCGAAGGAGGTAGCACGACTATCGTTAAGCAGCAAGGAGGAAGAAAAAAACAAGTAAGAAAAGGGAGAGAAGGAGGAAGAAGAAGATCTTATCACACATTTCATTGGTAGATATTATTGACGATTTTGTACTTACAAATATTTATCGACAAACTTGAGATTTTTGGTACTTAACGACGAATGTTTGTATCTGTCAGTAAACTTTACCGATAACCACTTTATTAACAAATTTCTACTTGTTGGTAAACACAATTTATTGACAAATATATGTTATTACTAATTAATAAGGACCATCGATAACACATAATTTTCTTTGATGTTAATGAATTTAATAAAATTAATTTTGAATCCATAATCTTATCATAGAAAATTGATAAAACTTATAAGAAAAAGTTGATAAGATAAGTAAATTATTGCATTTTTTTTAGATATTATGAGAGACTTGATTTATTTGAATCTTAGTTGTTGCTTGTATTATCGATGTAATGTAAAGAAACCATTTCCAGATTCATAATTTCATACAGAAACTATTAATCAATGTGTGGCAACTAGAAAAAAAAAGTTTATAGAAAAAGAGTTGATCATTTAAGTAAATTAACATTTTTTTTATATATAAAGTGATGGAAACTTAATTTCTTGGAACCATAGTTACTCGTTGTAGAATTTATGTTAAAGACCCGAATGAGAAAAAAAGAATCATAAGAATAGGTGGTCAAATAGGTAACTTCAATTTTTCAGAATTATGGAACACTTGATTAGTTTGACCCTTTTTTGAATCCTAGTTGTTTCTTGAAGTTGTGTGAAAGAATTTAACAACAGCATTTTCAGGTCCTTAATATGTTTGCATTAATGTGTAAACAACATATCAAATCTAGAAAGAAGAATATTTCTAGAAAAAGGTCATCACCTAACTAACTTTATGAATTTCCATGATTATAGTAAACTTTATTTGTTCAAAACCATAGTTATTATCCGTAGAATATATGTCAAATAATCAAACTGTACTATTTCTCAAGTTTATAATGATTTTGCATGACCATGTAAACAACAAACCAAAATTTAAAAAAGGTTCACAGGAAAAATTAGTCATTTAGGTAAATTACTAGCATTTTTTCTAAATCATGGGAGACTTAATTTTTCGAACCTTAATTATTTTTTGTATATTTATTCAAAGAATCCAATGGTACAATTTTCAGGTTCACAATATTTTTTGTATTAGCAATGTGCCAAAAACTAGAAAATAAAAAGATTTGAATGAAAAATTGATCACTTAGTAATATGTTGCACTTTTCATTACTAGAAATTTAATTTGTTTGAATCTTAACTAAAAAGTGGGCTAACTAATGAACTCACCTTACTAAATTAGTATCATACTAACTAACCGGTCCATTAATTAATTAATTTTTATATATATATAATTTATTTATTGAGCTTTTTGTCCATACAAATTATTTACAAAACATCATCTAATGGACATATGAATCATCACTTATTATTTTGAGGAAAATAGAGTACATTTTTTTAATTTCCTTTTTACACTTTTAAAATCATTTGTCATTCTTATTGTCTTGACAATTAAAGATATTGGTGCTATATGTAATGTGTTTTTAATATTTATTTAAATTATTTATTTTATCATTTTAAATGTACCAGTTTACAATAAATAATTTTACGCAGAAATAAATATGAAAACATAACAATAATTACCAATAATTATTTTACATATTAATAAATATTTTACTAATCAATAAACACAATACAATAATAAGTTTGTTATAATTAATAAAATTCCTACCAAATATAAAAGATATTCATAAAACTAATTTATTACCATAGTAATTATAATTTTTAATAGTTAACATTAAGTTTCTATTTAAAAGATTAACTGGGATAATTAATTTAAATCACACTTAAATTTCAATTTTTATCATCTGTATTTTCTAACAACTCATCAAGTTAATATATTAATTACATTTAATTAAATTTTTCACTCAATCACAATGAAAAAATTAACATTTTTTTCCAAATAAGCTTCAAGTTTTAAAATGGAAATTTTTATATTATAGTTATTATAGAATTATTCGGATAACAATATTTATTACAGACTTTAGATAATTAAGTTAATAAATTAATTATAATTAATACTCTTTTTACATTTATTTAATATTATGTATTAAAAATTAACATTTTTTCTAATTAATAGTAAATTTTGAATAATCTGATGGAAACAATTTCAAAATTCATTTGTTTTTGTAGTGTTTTGAATCGGTGATACTTTGTTAATAGTTGGAAAAGGATGCTAGTGAGAGGAATCTGTGTTGTGAATCTGTGAAAATAATAAGATGATGATATATAAATAACTAATTGTTTTTTATCGAATACCAGTCCAATCTCAATAAAATAATTTTAAAATATAAAACAAATTAAAATGAATCAATTCAAAAATAAATAAATATTTTTTATTTATTGAGAGATGTACATTGAATTTTTTTAGAATAATAATTGTGCAATGACTAGCAACCCCCCTATGGTCGTGTATGGTCCTCAGCTACCATGTGCAGTCTCACACGTCTATATCTACCTGCTACAAATCTCATCATTTCATACATCTACCCAATTTAAAAAAAAAAAACACATTTTTTATTATTTCTTTACTAAAAACAATTAAAAAAAAACACAAGATCTCATCATGATCATCTATTATAAAATCTCATTAAAAGATTGTTTGGTAGAAGAATGAAAAGTAGTCAATTATGTTAACCTAATTCTTTATTTTATGTCCACGTTCTTGTTCTTACATTAATTCCCTTTTTAACCCATCAAAGTAATATCAATTTAAATATATTATTATTTATTATTATTATTATTAAATTAATAAATAAACTTATAAAAGTGGTTTGATTTTCTTTACCCATCACGATGGACACGAGAAATTTAGAAGAAAGACAATGACAGTATGAACGTATTGTGAGAAATTATCACAACCACATGAAATAAACATATTTTGAGAAGGGCAAAAAGGACTTTTCCTCGTCTCGGTCACGAATTTAAATTTGTATTGCATATCACATTAATAATAAATTATTGAATTTAAGTAAATTTAGGTTGTAAAAGAAATTGGAAGTTTTAGTATATAATAACTCTGTTGAAGGTGATTTTGGAAGCAGCGTTTTGTTTTGTGGGTGAGGGTGTGGCGAGAGAGAAAAGAAAGGGTCACAGAGAGAAAGAAGGTGGTGGAAATGGATTCTCAATCAGCGCAGAAGGAGGTTAACGAGCCTTTGACGGTTCCAGAAGAATCGTTACCACAACAACCTTCTTTTTCTCGATCTTTCAGTTCCAGACATGGGTCAAGTCATGAACTCGAGAACCTACTCACAGATACCAGCATCCCTTACTCCAAGCGTATTGGTCCAGCAACATGGCTCGAGTTCAAGCTCCTCTTTCACCTTGCTGCTCCCGCGGTCATCGTCTACCTCCTCAACTATGTCATGTCCATGTCCACACAAATCTTCTCCGGCCACCTCGGTAACCTCGAACTCGCCGCCTCTTCCCTCGGAAACAATGGCATCCAAATCTTCGCTTATGGTCTCATGGTACTGTATAAACCCTAATTCTATTTCATCTCGTTAGTAATTGATTCATTCGGAATAATAACTGAGTGATGTTTTTCAAATAATTGTAACAGTTGGGTATGGGAAGTGCCGTGGAGACGCTGTGCGGACAAGCGTACGGGGCGAAGAAATTCCACATGTTGGGCGTGTACCTGCAACGATCCACGGTGCTGCTGACACTCGCGGGTTTTCTGCTAACCGTAATCTACGTCTTAGCGGAACCAATCCTGCTGTTTCTCGGCGAGTCGCCGCAAATCGCGTCGGCGGCGGCGCTTTTCGTGTACGGGCTCATCCCTCAGATCTTCGCGTACGCCGTGAACTTCCCCATCCAGAAGTTTCTCCAGGCGCAGAGCATCGTGGCGCCGAGCTCGTACATTTCGTGCGCCACGCTCGTGTTCCACCTCGTGTTCAGTTGGGTGGCGGTGAACAAGCTGGGGATGGGCCTGTTTGGCGCGTCGCTGGTGCTCAGCATCTCCTGGTGGGTCATCGTGGTGGCGCAGTTCATTTACATCGTGAAGAGTGAGCGGTGCAAGCAGACCTGGGGCGGCTTCACCATCGAAGCGTTTTCGGGGTTGCCGGAGTTTTTCAAACTCTCGGCGGCTTCCGCCGTCATGCTCTGCCTCGAGACCTGGTACTTCCAGATTCTGGTTCTGCTCGCGGGATTGCTTCCTGAGCCTGAGTTGGCTCTCGATTCCCTTTCCATTTGGTTAGTCTCATTCTCTCTTCATCACTCTTTCCAATGAGGTTTTAACAATTTTTTTCCCGTCATTACCACAAATATTTTTCTTGATGATTAAACAAAAAAACAGGCTAATAATTACTTTAACCTTTCATTAACATCTATTATTTTTTTGAAAAATTATATTTTTACCCTCATTTTTTACGACTTAGTATGGAACATGATAATTAGTATGTAACATTCATTTTTTTTAAATAGTAATACATTAATTAATTAATGACCCATATAATAAAGAAAGTCAAAAAAATATGAGTGATATCATTATCCTGTTTTTTTTAATGTTTGTATATATCTTAATAGTAAAAGTTATCACATCCTTTTTATAAATTCTTTGATTTACAAAATTATTATGACCGTGCTCCTGATTTTACTGACCATATGGAGGAAATATTATTGATTTTTTTTATAATGGTTGTTTTAAATAAAATTTATACTTAAGATCATTTTTTCCTAAACGGGTTTATTCAGAGTACGAAAGTTGGGACAGTGTCTCGTCTGGTGGGAAGGTTATTCTTTTGGGCAGTAGAATCTATTCTCTAGATTGTGTTATAGGAAGATTCCAGCCAAATAAAATCATAAATAACTTCATGTATAAAAGTTAGACCCGTTTATGAAAGATTATAATTTCTTAATAAAAATCAATAATTTTATTAGAAAGTGTCTTACAAGTTCAGTGTATATTTTGTGGTGTTCAAATATCACGTGATAACAGTAGAGGATAAATATGAATGAAAAGTTTGAATTTGAGTAGAACTCTTATTTGACAACGAATAAATCCAATCTCCGTGCCACACGCAACACCACTGGGCTGGTAAAATACAAAAAATGTTGACGTAAGACTTTTTGACAACTAAAAGAAATATGAATCAGTAACTTGTTTTGTAGCTGCTGACATTGACTTGTAATTGGTCTAATGTAATATAGTATTGCAGAAAGAAAGATACGTGTTTGGTGTCACAGGACATGCACAGATACAATAACAGTGACAACACATGCCCTTGTCTATTTTTTCTTTCTTATCATTCTTTTTTGTTACATAATAAAATCTCACTTCAATTATTAAATCATGATTTGTAGTTTAGTGACCTAAAACAATGAAATCATAAAACTACAATCTTCCATTAATCGTTTGCTAATTTTAAACATGACATAATATTAGCTTAGACATTCAATATTCTCTTAACTTTTTTATATTTTTATTAAAAATTTATAAGATAATTGACAATGCTGATTTTTATTTTTCTTTTTGTAAAAAGGTTCAGTGCTTTTTTTTTCCTTTTTTAATCTTTTTGTATTGTTGTATTTTCTATAGAAGGCAACAAGTAAGGAAAACGACGTTTGGCGTCGCCTCCTGTAATGTGAACGATGACACTTTTTTTAAAAGTGAGCAACAAAAAGTAGTATGATAGGTTGCGTTTCAAAACCAGTCTCATTCCATTTTGGAATCAAACTCGTGGATCTGTTTAGAATTTTCCCTTTCCTTTTTGAGCTATTGTGGTCCATCACTTTCTTGTCCTAACGGTCACACTTAATTATGATTAGCTATTAGCTATTGATATTAATGATCTTTGTTTGTATATATATTATTGGTGTCCTTTCAACTGGTGTAAGGGGAAAAATCTGTTTGAGAAGTAATTACTGTCAGGATAAGCTTTGAAATTTCAAACATCCCCCACCACCCACCCACCAACCAGCCAATTCAGTACCTTAATTTAACTATATTTATTTATGTTCTGCGATTACTAACAGTTATTTCTTGTTGCAGCACCACACTTTCTGGATGGGTTTTCATGATCTCAGTTGGATTCAACGCAGCTGCAAGGTTTGACTCTCCTTCATTTACAACTGAATTCCTTCTTTCGTTTTCGGTTTCACCGAGACAAGGGTGGGTTTTGATTGCAGTGTGAGAGTGAGCAACGAGCTAGGAGCAAGAAATCCAAAATCAGCTTCATTTTCTGTGGTGGTGGTGACAGTGATATCTTTCATAATATCAGTTATTATAGCAGTGGTGCTATTGTCGCTGAGAGATGTTATTAGCTATGCCTTCACCGAAGGCGAAGAGGTAGCTGCTGCAGTCTCAGATCTTTGTCCCCTCCTTGCCCTTTCCATTGTTCTCAACGGCATTCAACCTGTTTTGTCTGGTATCACCACCACTTCCAACTCTCACCTTTCACATCTAAATTAAAAGTTGAAGTTTTTAAGAATTTTTGAAACTGATGCATGCATGGTTTATGAAAAGGGGTGGCTGTTGGATGTGGATGGCAAACTTTTGTTGCGTACGTAAACGTTGGTTGCTATTACGGAATTGGCATTCCATTGGGTTCGGTTATGGGTTTCTATTTCAAACTCAATGCAAAGGTATGTTCTAGTTCAAACACAATGCTGTTATTTAATCTTTCTCACCAAACTCTTCCATTTTATAACTCGGTGTTGTCTATGTGCAGGGTATATGGTTGGGAATGCTTGGTGGCACCGTTTTGCAGACAATTATTTTGATGTGGGTCACATTTAGAACTGATTGGAATAAAGAGGTAAGAGAAAAGCTATAAAATTAGTACACTGTGTATTATGGCAGTAATTAATAGGTTAATAATTTGTGATGAAAATTTTGGTGTATTAGGTTGAGGAAGCAGAGAAGAGGTTGAATGAGTGGGAGGACATAAAGGAGCCACTCATCAAGAACTGAAGAACAGGAATGGGGCTTTGGATTTAGCTAATTATTTTGAAATGAGGAAAAATTATTGATCTCACTGTGAAGAGAGATTCCCATTATGATAAGAAGCATGTACTCTTGCAAAATTCAAATTGCATTCTCTCTGGAAAGTGATATAACAGTTCTTAGCATTTAGTCGAATGCAATACCATGTTGGCTTGGCAAATTTGTAAGAAATATAAAATGCTACTAATTAGAAACTCTAAGAAACCTTCAAGAATCAACCTCGTTTTGGCAATTTATAAATTTGCATAGTTTCTATCCATGCCAATTATAAACTCTGGTGCATAAACTCTGAACAAGTACGAATAAATCTTTGATAGACAATAACATTGAATTTGATCTTTAAGTAAGAATTTAGGCTCAAATCTGTGAATGAAAAGAAGTGATTCAAAGATTTTTTTTGGCAGAAATGCTTGAGATTAGTAAGTTATTATGTATGAATAACATATAAAAAAGAAACAAAGAAAAGTTTGAAAACAAACTTTTTTTTTTTCCTGAACTGAAAATTGCCAGATTTTTGAGAGGTTAGGAAGATATTATGTATCAGTATAATATAACAACTTTATGAGGTTTTTTGACCGAATGGGGTGAATTTATTTTCAAATTACCAATTTGAATTACCCTAAAAAAATTACCACTTGTGTAAGTAGATGACAACTTCCTTAGGTTAAAGTTCGATCCTGAGCACCTAATTTGATTAACGATAATTACATTTAATGAAAAATTCATCATTCCCTAAAACGACTTCGTTTAATATTTGAACTAAGGGTATGTTTGCTTACGGGGTACTATTCAAAAGGGAGGGAATGAAAGGTTATCTCTACTCTGATTTGTTTCAAGAGATTTGTGAGGATGAATTCACGGGTGAGAATTGAAACTCATTTCGTCATATAGTAGAGAAGATTTGCAGAAAAAGTTACATTATCACATACTATATTATCAATTTGTCCCTAACTTTTAATTAATGGTATGTTTGTTATTATAATCTCATTTACTATTTGAATTATAAAATATATTAAATACTTGAATATTTACAAGTTATAAATTAAACTAGTATACAAATGAAGTTTAACTATTTTTCATATATTAATAATAATAATAAGGCTTAATTACTGATTTGGTTTCTGATTTATTGGTTTGGTTTATTTTGGTTTTCTTATTATTTTTTGGTTTAATTTGATCATCTCATTCTTTAAAAATGTTCAATTTGTTCATTGCCCATAAGTTGACGTTAACCCTGTGTCGTACATGTCACGTGTCATTTTGTGAAATTTTTAATTTTTTTTTTATTTAAAAAAAAAATTAGACTACCACGTATCACGTCATGGTTATGTCATCTGTTAACTTGAGATTTTTTTTATTTTTTAATTTAAAGAAAAAAAAAACGTCACGTGGTAGCTCATGATTTTGCCACGTGTCAGATTAACCATGGTTATTTTCAATTTAGTCATTCTATATACAATTTTGATTCAATTTAGTCTCCCTATTTTTTAAAATGATTAAATTTTGTCTTTCTTCAATTTGAGACCAAATTAGTAATTAAACTTAACTACAACTTATACAAACATGTTAAAATCATTTTTGATCATTTATAGATCAAATTATTCCACCTAACTATTCAATTTTTTTTTACATGTGTAAAAAATTACAAATGAACAAATATAAGAAATAAAATAACATGAGTATGTATTTAGGAGGTGATTTGATGTATAAATGACAAGAAATTATTTTAATATTAATATATAAGTTGTAATTAAATTTAATTATTAATTTGGTCTCAAATAAGAAAGGACAAAATTGAATTATTTTAAAAATTATGGATACTAAATTGAATTAAAATTTCAAATAGATGGTTAAATTAAAAACAACCACTATTAGTTTGACATGTGACACAATTGTGACATTTGGCAGTTTTTTTTTAATTTTAAATTAAAAAAATTAAAAAGTAAAAAAATCTCATATTGACACCTATCACAACCATGACAGTTTAATATTTTTTTAAAAAGTTTAAATATAATTGAAAAAATAATAATAAAAAGATTGAAAATTCTACAAAAATGACATGTGGTATATACGGATACAGTGTTAAAGATAACTCAACGACAAAAATCAAATTGAACCTTGTTAAAGAATTAAAGAACCAAATTGAATTAAAATATAATAAAGAGACCAAAATGAACTAAACCAACAAATTAAGGGACCAAACCAGTAATTAAGCCTAATAATAAAGGCCATAATAATAATAATAATAAATAATAAATAATTTTAATAACTAATAATAATAATAATTAACAATAATAAAAAAATAAATTTTATTAATAACTAATAAATTTTATTATAAATAATAATAATAATCATAATAACAATAATGATAACATAAAAGTCCTAATGTTAACTGTGAAATTAAAACACATGAAAAATAATTAAATCGTAATAATAATAATTATCGATAATATTAAATATTGTGCATAATTAAAAATAATAATAATGACAATAATAATATTAAAAGTAATAATAATAATAACAACATTTTTAATATTAATAATAATAATAATAATAATAACATTTAATTTTATATTAATTTTAACCATAATAATAAAATTGAAGACTAACAATTTTATCTATTAAAACATATTTTTCTATTTATCATATCTATCAAATCATCCTAAAACTTTGTTATCTATTAAAACATATTTTTCTATTTATCATATCTATCATATCTATTAAATATTGTACATAATTAAAAATAATAATAATGACAATAATAATATTAAAACTAATAATAATAATAATAATAACAACATTTTTAATAATAATAATAATAATAATAACATTAATTTTATATTAATTTTAACCATAATAATAAAATTGTAGACTAACAATTTTATCTATTAAAACATATTTTTCTATTTATCATATCTATCAAATCATCCTAAAATTTTCATTAACTTTATTTTCAAATATTTTCATTTTCACCTCTCCATCCCTTAAAACAAACAAGTTCACTTTCCTCTTTATATCCCTCAAATCGATCTATTCATTCTCCGTAAAATCCATGAAGCAAACACATCCTAAAGTCGTCATCCCTTTTTGTGACTTTAATGCAATTGATTTCACTTCAAAGAAGATGATGTCTTCACTTCAAAATCATTGCACTGAAGTCACCACAGAGAATGACAACTTCAGTTTAAAATCAATTATACCAAAGTCGTCACAAAAAATGACAACTACAATTCAAAAGAAATTTTAACTGAAGTCTATCATAAAGATCGTGAAAAATGACAATTTCCAATTTCTTTTGATTAAGTGTGTTAATCAAAGGATTAATTATGTTTTTGGTTCCTTAACTTTGGGTAAAAATTGGAATTAGTCCTTATTTGAAACTGTGGTCCAATTTAATCTCCCAACTCTAGAAATTTGTGGATTTAGTCTTTTTAACTAAATTTTGTTAAGTTTATTTGATGTTTCAAACGCGTTTCATGATAGCATTTGAGTTGTTTATACAATTTAACACATTTTTGCTTCCATGTTAGTTGTGAAACGTGTTTGAAACGTCAAATAAACTTAACAAAATTTGGTTAAAATTTATAAATTTATAGTTAAACAGATTAAATCCAAACATTTCTAAACTTGAAGAGAATTTAGCTAAAATTTCGAAAAGAGACTAATTCAAAGTTTTACTACAAGTTAACGGACTAGAAATATATTTAACCCGTTAATCAAATTAAGTGCTGATGACGCAAAATTTCATTTATATAGAAATTATCATCTACTTTGATGACTTCATTTTCGTAGTTCAAAGCCATCCATAGACATATGAAGACTTCTTTAAAACCTACAGGAAAGCCAGATTGGTAATTTTAAAAATAAATTGACCCCTTTCAGTTAAAAAAACACGTTATGAATTAGCTAGCGGCAAAGGCAATTTCTGATTAGCACCCCTTTCTTTCTTCTTGTACCTCCATAAGTGTAGGGCTAAATTTGAATCGTTCATGAGTTAAGAGGTATTTTGAATTGCATAATTTAATAACTTATTCTAGATCCAACCAAATACGTTTTCATATATTGTGTAACTGAATTATTATAAATTACGTGATTATATAATCTAAAATATATTTAAAAACTATTTTCAAATTTCGCGATCTAAACATTGAAAGAAAAAATATTTGAGATCTTTTCAACACTTTATGGAAGTTGAAACAATGGGGGAGTAGAAAAAAACAGTCTAACTTAATATGGACCTGACAGCACAACCCAATAAGGGAACTTTTGGGCCCAGTATGTAAAGAGAGCAAAACATTTAAAGAATGTCTTTATATTAAATGTAGTAGAATAAATAGTTGTAAAATTCTCAATTACTAACTTTTAGGTCAAAATTGTACCCACATAAAGTAAGATCTCCACTGCTGAAAATTAAACTTAATATTCATGTTTTAGGATTAAATTAATCAAAGTTTCCACATCCAATTTTGTTTACTAAATACTTCAATAATGTAAGATTTAATGTATTGAAATTAACTTTTCCAATTTTCCTAAATATTTAGTCCCTACATTTTTTTCCCAGAATATAATATCATTGAACTTTTATGTAGAAAAGAAAAATACTGAAATCAATTTTAATATTTGGAAAACAAACCTGACCATGCACTTTACAGGTCCAAAATCTAGTTGACTATCAAATAAAATGTTAAAGGCATTGTTATAACGAGGCAAATATCTTCTCTATTCTATGGCTTTTTTCAAATTAATTGTTATAAAAAATTGGTAAATTTAAAATCTTAATCTAGAAGAAAAATTAAATATATGGATCTTAACTCAAAATAAAATTTTGAAGATAATTAATCATTTGCGAATTTGAAAAAAAAAACATAACATGATATTAAAATAATACATAATAAAAATGTTCAAATATAATGGACTGGAAATTATTATAATGTAAAAAGTTAACCTATTGTGTTCAGACGTGGGATTTGAATAGTTTTAAGAAATAAAAATATTTTATCTATTCACAACTCTGCTTTAACCTATAAAATTAACATTTCTATTCGTGACTTCATCAATATCCATGTCTTTATCAAACAAGTCCAACTTTTATGAGTTTGAAATTTCTGTGAATAAGATATATACAACTTGTAACCAAAATAAATAAGTTAAATAGTGATATATAAAAAATTATAAATTGGTTTCAAATAATAATAATAATAATAATAATAATAATAATAATAATAATAATAATAACCACTTGTATTAACATAACCTTTCCATACATCTTACTCACCATCTTTAATCACGTGTTTGATGTCATCCCAAATAAAATTACTTTCATAAAGGATACGTAGCATATCTAAAATTTAATATGATTTTTATAATATTTTTCAAAAGAGACTTGGACTTTGAAGTTGGTGGATCATGGAACACCTTTCTACTCAACTTTTTTTTTTTAAATAAATAATAAAATATGGAAAAGAAGAGGTTGATAGGATTTACATATATCACTTTTCTAAATAAAATTCATGAAAAAATAAACTAAGATTTCAAAACAAAAGTACTCTTAAACATTAACAAGAATTCTACAAGTTATTAATAAAATCTTTAATAAAACTTATAAATAAAATTATTCAAAAATAAATATTTCTTGTTTGATGTCACATTTAATTAGAGTATCTCATAAAATAAAGATAACATATGTCTAAATTTCGCATCCACAACCTTTTCTTGTTTGTTAAAATCATGGTCACCACCTAAAAGGACACTCAACTAAAAAAAAAGACACAAATAAAAAACTAAGAAATATATCTCATGTATTTTATAAACACATAAAATAAAACATCATGGTACGAGCAACCAAACATGTACAAATGACACACACCAACAAATACTTAATCACAAACTCACTCTAAGTCAAATGAACTAATACTTTTAATCCTAATTAAAAGTATATGGTATGATTTTATACACATACATATATAAAATCTATACATGAAAAAGTCATCACTACCTCTTTTTAAACTTTCAATATTATCTCACTTATCTATTATTATGTTTCTATAACTCTTATAAAGTTTAAATATAATATATAGAATTATATTAATTCTATAAAGTTAATTATTAATTATTTGTAAAATGACATAATTATTTACAACTTTTATATTTATCATGATATATAATTCAATCATTTAATATATGTAAATATTAACATAAACTTTTACTAATACCGACAACTCCAACTTCACATTTTAAATTCCAATATTACTATAGTGAAACTAATGTCATTAGTTACACATTTAGGCTACGAATTTTATAAAATCATTTTCTCTAACTTCATATAAAATCACACTTAAACAAAAAATATACTCTCCATCCAAAGCTATATTTCATATACAAACGTCTAATACAAGAAAATACATACTTACAATAATTTTAAACATATATTCAAATTAGATAATTTATTATTATTATTATTATTTTAAATAGATATTATCAATTGAAATTTTAATTTTTAAGTTTGTTTTAAGAATATAAGTTAACCAGAATTTATGTGAGTTAATTGTACAACTAGCAATTCATCAACTACTCTTAATCAAAATATAGATTATAAATGTATGCAACCCAAGTGATTATTTTTTACACCAATAAATTTTGTTTTTTCATAACAATTAAAAGTAAATTAAGAAGTTAAAAACATGTGTTACACTTTAAATAACGATGATAAATATGATTCAAAATATAAACATTAACTTAACAATGTTTATGCTGAATATAAAGATCTCGAATATCAACAATCGTGACAATAATAATTATTTTTTCTAATATGAAAGTTCAACTTTTTGAGTATTTATGCATGTACCTACTATCAACATTCATACACAATTGCCTTTTGAATTTCATTGTGGAAAAATCCAACCTCATTTACATATATAAAACAAAATACAACTTTATTACATTTAAACTGAGATTCAAAAAACAAAATATTACAATATTTGACAAAAAATCATAATAATGTAAGACTAATTTGTATACATCTTATTAAAGATTTTTAAATATTTATTTGTAAACCACATTTGTATTGGTAATGGTTACATTTTCAACTTCATCCATAATTAGTATTTTCAATTTTTTTTTCACTCTAAAAAGCACTACATAAAGTTGTTCATGTATGAATAGAATGATATCATCCTCCTTCAATTAATTGAAAGTAACAAAGTCTCTCTATCATTTGCCAAATGATATGTAACCATGTGTCGAGTGAGTTTGTATATCTTTTTTAGTTAGTTTTTGGATGTTTTAGGTTGTGTTTGTTTGACCTTTCAATTTTGTTTATTGTAATTATTCAAGGTGTATTATTTATTACAAGAAAATTCTCAATTAGAAACCAATTTTAAAAATAAAAAATAATTAGTTATTATAGTGACTAATTTACATACTAATTTATAAAAATAAAAAATTATTGGTTACTAAAATAGTCATTATTATAAATAAAAAATTATAATTGGTTACTAAATTGGTCACTAATCAATTAGAGATCAATTTAAAAACTAATTCATTTTAGTAGTTAAAACCTAAGTAACTAATTTTAAAGATTAATTTAATAATTAATTATAAATTTTTATTCACAATAGTAAATATTTTAGTACCAAATAATTTTTAGTTTTTGTGAATTAATATTTAAATTAGTTATTATAATTACTAATAATTATTAGTCATTAAAATTAATTATTATTTATAATTTTTTTAGTTATTTTTTATATATTTGAGTAGTTTGTCAGATATTGTGATTTGTGTGTCACAAAATTCGTACCAAGAGAATTAAAATTTAGATAAATTTATGTGAAAAATATTACTTCGTGAATGTTTGAAAACTAAGTTGATAAAGAGGTAATTCTTATAGTGACTTTTCATAAAGTTCCCTTTAACTGCACTTTTCGTTATAATAATTACTCGTCAACTTGTTATTTTGGTTTGAAATTGCATCCGTATTTATTTATTTCATATATTATTTACTTACGTTGACACCAATTAATTTTTGAGATAATTCAGTGTAATTTCAATTTACTAGATACCTTTGTTTTGGGAGACATTTACAAAATGTTTCCTTTACATAAAATATAAGAAATTGAAAGAAAATTTCTATTCTATTTTCTTCTAAATTCTTCTCTCTCCCTATTTAGCAGCAAACAAACTTGAAAAAAAGTTGTTGTATTGTCCTGACGGTATTCAGAAGTCTCATCACACATTCACATACATTGTGTAGGTGTAAGTGGATATAAATTACTAAATATGAAAATGATATAAAATAAGAGATAACAAACTGAAATGAAAGAAACTTATAATATTTATTTTAGTAATTTACATTCAAAACTTAATTGAAAATTTAAAAAATATTTTAAAAGGACTAATATTATAGTAAAATAATAATTCAAAGGTCAAAGTAACAGTATTATGTTTGGTAAGACTAATAAATTAACTATTAATTTATTAAGCTATCTTATAAATTAGTTTGTATCTTATTTAAGCTTCTTCTATTATCTTTAATTTATTTTATCTAGTGTTATATATTTTTTAATTTTATAAAAATAATTTATTACTACACTATTTTTAGTATTTGAAATTACTTTTAATTTCTTTTATAGAGTTCAACTAAACAAATATTTAATATTACAATTTGAAGTATTTTATTATATGATAGGTACCAATTACATCGAAACTCTTGTGTATATTTAAGTGACAACCATATACTAGATTTATTGTAACATCCTGATTTTATAGTTGTTATACTATTAAATAAAACATTAAATTTTTAATGATTCAAAAGCGATTGATAGGAATAGACCAATATATGAAGTACAATACAGTCATCCTCCAAATAAATATACATATACTGTCCATACATACGGCCTATGCTAAATAAAAGGGATGCAAAATACCCTAGCATCTATAAGGAAAAACAGATGACAACAACTACTGGAAACGTCCTGGAACCCACTCATCTCCTGTCCAGGAGTGGTGTATCCTCACCTGCACCTATATCTGCTCACACCATTCAATAGGGACGATCATTGCAAAAATATAAGACACAAGGAACACACAACATACAAGAAGGGTAAGCTAACTTGAACCAAGAGCAATTCATGCAATTTCTATACTTAAGCAGAAATCAGAATTTATCACACAATTATCAACATCACCCAATTAATCCCAACCATAACACCACACACCATTTTAGACTCGATATCCAGATTATGTAAGTGACATTGGAGCTCTCGGTGGCTTGCACTTGGGACGGTTCCCAAACTCTACAGAGTTTTAGGCACAAGGGGTATTCACCCAACCACTCCCAAGGTAAATCCCATCACTTCTATGACGGATCGGGTTCATAGACCAGGACCTCCTGTTACTCCCCCCGACATAATCCATCATACTCTACATGAGTCTTAATGGTTACTAGGAGCGTCAAGATGCCACCAATATAATTCTTCATGCCTTTACATTTACTAAAACAATATTCCTTAGAATTTCCCTTGAAATCCCATCTCCAACATGTTCTCATTCATACCAATTTCACACTCAATTCCATCACACTGACCATTAACTGTGCCAGCTTCATGATCTCACTGATATACAACTGTGCCAGCTTCGCCATAGACATCATCAAATTTACCGCCAGGAAGTGGGCACTCTTGGTGAGACGTTCTATAATAACCCATATGGCATCGTGGTTCCTCACGGTTCGAGGTAAATGGGTGACAAAGTCCATAACAATGCTATCCCATTTCCACTCGGGTATCTCAAGCTGCTGAAGCATCCCCCCTGGTCTTTGATGCTTGGTCTTAGCCTTCTGACAGGTTAAACATGACGATACATACCGAGCAACATCTTGCTTCATGCCCGACTACCAGAACGATTCTTTCAGATCATGATACATTTAGTCATGCCTGGGTGCATGCTAAAACGGCTATTGTGCCCTTCCTCAAGAATCGTACCTCTCAGCTCTAAGTCTTCAGGTATGCAAACCCTGCCCCTGAATCTCAGCACCCCATCACTTCCCATCAAGAAATCCTTGGCCTTCTCAGTGCCAAGTAACTCTACTGTCCTCTGTAGCTTGGGGTCCGATGGCTGCTTCTCCTTTATCAGAGCAAGGAAATCATTAGACATTGTGAGATGGTTACATCTAATGATTCCCTCATCCAAAACCATCTGTAACCGCATATCTCTGAACTACTCCACCAAGCCCAGTTCCCTGACCATCATATGAGAGGCGTGAACTGCCTTTCGGCTTAAGGCATCAGCCACCACGCTCGCCTTCCCCGGATGGTACAACAACTCGAAGTCAAAATCTTTTAGGAACTTCATCCACCGCCTCTGCCTCATATTTAACTCTTTCTGGTCAAACAGGTACCTCAAACTCTTATGATCACTGAAAACCTGGAATTGTGCACCATAAAGATAGTGTCTCCAGATCTTCAGTGCAAACACCACTGCTGCTAACTCCAAGTCATGTGTGGGGTAGTTCTTCTCATGATTCTTCAACTACCGTGAGGCGTATGCCACCACTCTCCGTTCTTGCATCAGAACACATCCCAACCCCTGATAGGAAGCATCACAGTAAACTTCAAAGGGTTTAATGGTATCAGGAATCACCAACACTAGGGCGCTAGTCAACTTTTGCTTTAGCGCTAGGCAACTCTCTTCACACTGGTCGATCCAAGCAAAAGGTTGATCTTTACGGGTTAACTGGGTCAAGGGAGCTGCTATCTTGAAGAATCCCTCAATGAATCCCCTATAGTAACCCGCTAACCCCACAAAGCTCCTTATCTCAGTCACTTACTTAGGGCGTTCCCAATTTAGCACAGCTTCTACTTTAGACGGATCCACTGATACGCCCTCAGCCGAGATCATGTGCCTCAAGAACTGAACCGAATTCATCCAAAACTCATATTTTGACCGCTTTGCATACAACTGCTTCTCCCTCAGTATGCTCAGAACTATCTTCAAATGCTCTGCATGTTCTTCAAGAGTCTGTGAGTAAATCAAGATGTCATCTATGAAAACCACCACGAACTTATCCAGGAATGGCCTGAAGATTCGGTTCATGTAGTCCATGAACAAAGCGGGGGCGTTAGTAACACCAAACGGCATCACTACATACTTGTAGTGCCCGTACTTGGACCTGAAAGCGGTCTTCTGCACATCATCAGACTTGACTCGAATCTGATGGTATCCTGATCTCAGATCAATCTTGGAGAACACTGCAGCATCGTGCAAATGATCCATCAAGTCGTTAATTCTTGGCAGAGGGTACTTGTTCTTGATGGTTAGCTTATTCAGTTGTCTGTAGTCCACACAGAGTCTAGAACTGCCATCTTTCTTTTTAACCAGCAACATTAGCGCTCCCGACGGCGATACACTCGGTCTGATAAACTATTTTTCTAGCAGCTCTTCAATCTGTTTCTTCAACTCCACTAGCTCAGCAGGAGCTATTCTGTAGGGTGCTATAGACATTGGCCCTGCTTCCGGCACCAGGTCAATGGAGAACTCTATCTCCCTAGTAGGGGGTAGGCCAGGCACATCCTCATGAAACACATGAGAAATCCCCGACTACAGGCGCCTCCAAGGGTTCAATTTTAGTCTCAACGGACAACTGAGTCAGAATTAAGAAGCACTGAGACCCTTCCTTCCCTGCCTTGTCCACCTGCTGTGAGGACATCAACAGGTCTTCATCTTCCAAGCTAGGAAAAAACACCTTCCTCACGTTGCAGTCAATGAGAATGTGATTGGCAGATAGTCAATCCATCCCCAATATGACATCTAGCCCCACCAAGGGTAAACAGATGAGGTTTACCCTGTACTTGCGCCCCTCAACCTTGATCTTACACCTAGCACCACGGTCGAGGTTCTAACTAACCCAGAAGCAGGTGTGGACACCACCAGGTCATACTGGAGCTCTTTCACCGGAAGACCCAACTCCACCACTCTAGATTCTGACACAAAAGAATGTATCGCCCCCGAATCAAACAGAACATGTAATCTCCTACCAGCTATCACACAAGACCCGATGATGAGGTTACCTGATCCAGCTGCCTCTACACCCATCACATCATACACTCGACCCGCCGCATGTGGTCTCGCACCTCACCCGACGGCTGTGACTGAGGCTGTGATGAAGGCCTCGGTACTGTGCTCCTATCAACTGGGCAATCCTTGATGAAATGACCCGTCTGGCCGCATCTATGGCAAGTCCTCTTGTCAGAAAGCCACTAGCTCAGCAGGAGCTATTCTGTAGGGTGCTATAGACATTGGCCCTCCTCCCGACACCAGGTCAATGGAGAACTCTATCTCCCTAGTAGGGGGTAGGCTAGGCACATCCTCAGGAAACACATATGAGAAATCCCCTACTACAGGCGCCTCCAAGGGTCCAATTTCAGTCTCAACAGACAACTGAGTCAGAATTAAGAAGCACTGAGACCCTTCCTTCACTGCCTTGTCCACCTGCTGTGAGGACATCAAGAGGTCTTCATCTTCCAAGCTAGGAAAAAACACCTTCCTCTTGTTGCAGTCAATGATAATGTGATTGGCAGATAGTCAATCCATCCCCAATATGACATCTAGCCCCACCAAGGGTAAACAAATGAGGTTTACCCTGTACTTGCGCCCTTCAACCTCGATCTTACACCTAGCACACACGGTCGAGGTTTTGACTAACCCAGAAGCAGGTGTGGACACCACCAGGTCATACTGGAGCTCCTTCACCGGAAGACCCAACTCCACCACTCTAGATTCCGACACAAAAGAATGTATCGCCTCCGAATCAAACAGAACATGTAATCTCCTACCAGCTATCACACAAGACCCGATGATGAGGTTACCTGATCCAGCTGCCTCTGCACCCGTCACAGCATACACTCGACCCGTCGCCTGTGGTCTCGCACTTCACCCGACGGCTGTGACTGAGGCTGTGATGAAGGCCTCGGTACTGTGCTCCTGTCAACTGGGCAATCCTTGATGAAGTGACTCGTCTGGCCGCATCTATGGCATGTCCTCCTGTCAGAAAGCTAAGGGCAGGCGCTCCTCAGATGAGGCCCCCTACAGTGAAAGCATTGAGGCCTGGAAGGTTGTGACTGTTGAGGCTGATGTGAGAATCTCCTGGGCCCTTGAGACTGAGGCCTAGAATATGGCTTTCTCCTGTCGTCATGTCTGCTCATGGACCCAGATGGTCCTCCCACCTTCAGCTAAGACCTCTGCTGGGCTTCAACTTCAGCCTTAAGCTTCTCCATTACTCTTGCCTTCTCCACCAAGGCAGGAAATTCCTTGATAGAGAGTGGAGCCACCATTAGTTTGAGGTCACCCCTCAACCCATTCTCAAACTTTCTACACTGCCAGTCATCTGCCATCTTCAGGGTGTGAAATCTGCCCAAGTGTTTAAACTTTTCAGCGTACTCCGACACTGACATGTCTCCTTGCATCAGCTGCAAGAACTCAACCTCCTTCGCATACCTCACACTATCTGGGAAGTACTCTGCATAGAACTTCTTCTTAAATAGTTCCCAGGTGATGGTCTCTTGACTGTCTTCCAACATCATCTTCATGCTGGACCACCAATGCACGACCTCTCTAGCAAGAAGGTACTCAGTGTATGCCAGTCTGTTCTCTACAGGACATCTCTTAGCATCGTAGATTCATTCCATGTCTTGCATCCACTGATCAGCTCCATCCGGGCTAACTTTGCCATCAAAGCGGGATGGATGGTGTTGTAGAAAATCCTCCAAACTCCACTCTTACACTCATGGCAGTGGAGCTTGGGAGGAACCAGCGGCTGAACAGTTTTCTCCTATCTGATGCAGGGCTTCCAAGTGCCTCTGCTGAGTCGCTTCTGTTGCTAGTCTTGCAGATTTCATTTGTTGCAATGCTAGGTTCTACTGATTCACCATGTTAGTGTTCTGCTGCTGCATGGCTGCTATCATCGCCTCAATTGCTCCCACCAAATAGGATTATCTGGGTTTGGAACAGGAGGTGGAGGAGGTCTAGGTGCCATAGCTCTGATCACATAAAGAAGGAACCATCAAATTAGCCAACAGGTACTACAACCATGCCAAACATGTTACAAGGAGCACACGACGGAAACTAAGAAAGCTCACACCTACAGATCCTACAGGAACCACCGCTCTGATACCAAAAATGTAATATCCTGATTTTATAGTTGTTATACTATTAAACAAAACATTAAATTTTTAATGATTCAAAAGTGGTTGATAGGAACAGGCCAATATATGAAGTATAATACAATCATCCTCCAAATAACTATACATATACTGTCCATACATACGGCCTATGCTAAACAAAAGGGATGCAAAATACCCTAGAATCTATAAGGAGAAACAGATGACAACAACTACTGGAAACGTCCTGGAACCCACTCATCTCCTGTCCAGGAGTGGTGTATCCTCACCTTCACCTATATCTGCTCACGCCATTCAATAGGGACGATCATTGCAAAAATAGAAGAAACAAGGAACACACAACATACAAGAAGGGTAAGCTAACTTGAACCAAGAACAATTCATGCAATTTCTATACTTAAGCAGAAATTAGAATTTATCACACAATTATCAAAATCACCCAATTAATCCCAACCATAACACCACACACCATTCTAGACTCGATATTTGGATTATGTAAGTGACATTGGAGCTCTCGGTGGCTTGCACTTGGGACGGTTCCCAAACTCTGCAGATTTTTTGGCACAAGGGGTATTCACCCAACCACTCCCAAGGTAAATCCCATCACCTCTATCACGGATCGGGTTCATCGACCAGGACCTCCTGTTACTCCCCCCGACGTAATCCATCATACTCTACATGAGTCTTAATGGTTACTAGGAGCGTCAGGATGCCACCAATATGAGTCCTCATGCCCTTACATTTACTAAAACCATATTCCTTAGAATTTCCCTTGAAATACCATCTCCAACATGTTCTCATTCATACCAATTTCACTCTCAATTCCATCACACTAACCATCATGCATAAGGATTACATACAGGACTAGCCATTATCAGATTAATGCAAGTAGTACAACATCAATTAGTTAAAAATAGTAAAGGAGCCAATTTTTGCAGGGAATCTCGCTTAGGCTAGAGAGTCTCGCCTAAGCTAGAGAGGTTGTCTCGCTTAGGCGGGCTGCTCTCGCCTGGGCAAGACCTCTTACAGTGGCAAAAATAAAATCCTGGGCGAACTCTCGCTCAGGCTAAACTGGCTCGCCTAGACGAGAAGTTATCTTGCTCAAGCGACGCCAGCTCGCCTAGGCGAGATTTCGCGCAGTGACAGAGGTGATCTTCTGGTATTTTGGCTCAGGCGAAAGCTGCTCGCCTGGGCGAAACTACCAGGAAATGCCATCTGTTCTTCACATGCAGGTTCGCTCAGAATCATCCAACACCCAATTTCACACACAGGCAGTTTCAAACACGAATTAAACACACAATCAAGAAATTCAATCACTCTCGAACACAATTCATGTGAAATTTTGATAATAGTCGGCTTCCCTTACCTTTTTGCCAAGAATTTACTTGGTGGAATCAAGCAATTTGCAAGACAGCAGAGTTTTCAGTTTAACCTATGAGAATCCATCACCACAACATGTAGAAGGAAGAATTACACGATTAGACTCAAAATTTCAGAGATTAACTAGCGAATTCTAGCTGGAATTGAACCCAATTTTTAATAGAAGACCTACCTAGGAGATTGGAAACTGAGGGAGGAAGTCGCTGACGTTCCTGTGGGTTGGTCCTTCTTGTGGGTTGGTCCTTCCTGAATCTGAGTATAGAAAGGTGGAATTAGTAAGAGGTGGTAACAGCAGAGAAGAGATGTTGGGAGGTTGCTGGTTGTAGAGAAGTTGAGAATGTGAGAAGAAGGGAAGTAAGGCTTCTGTTTTTAGGAAATTCAGAAAGGGGTATCAAATTCTCCCTAACAACAAAAATTTTTGACCCGAAAATTTGAGACTTACCAGAGAACAAGTTTGGATATGACTTTCTCACGTCTTCTTCTAATTCCCAAGTGGAATCACCTGTCCTCTTGTCGCAAATGACCTGGACTAGTCTGATGGACTTCCCTCTGAGCTGCCTCAACTGAACATCTCCTAAACCGACGGGCTGAAACTTCACTGTAAGATCTCCTCTAATCTACAGATCTTCTATCTCAAGCACATGGGAAGGGTCAGGTACATACTTCCTGAGCTGTGAAACATGAAACACTGAGTGGAGGTTGGCCAAGGGAGGAGGTAGGGCGATCTCATACGCCACTGGTCCAATTCTTCTCAGAATCTGGTATGGACCGATGAACTTACGAGACAACTTCTTCGAGCGAATTACCCTTCCCACACCAGTAGTCGGGGTAATTCTCAAGAAGACATGGTCCCCCGATTCGAACTCCAAAGGTCTTCTCCTCTGATCCGCATAGGATTTATGTCTGCTCTGAGAGGCTCTCATCATGTCTTGTATGAGTTTGACCTTCTCGGTAGTCTGCCTCAGAAGCTCTGGTCCCACCACTATTGATTCCCCATCCTGGTACCAGCACAAAGGTGTCCTGCATCTCCTGCCATAGAGGGCCTCATAAGGTGTCATGTCAATGCTGGTATAAAAGTTTGTTATATGTAAACTCCACCAAAGGCAGGACCTCATCCCACGCACCCAGATGGTCAAGCACGCACGTCCGCAAGAGATCCTCAAGAGACTGGATGGTTCTCTCGGACTACCCATCGGTCTGAGGGTGATAAGTCGAGCTCATAACCAACCTGCTACCCATAGAATCCTGCAGCGTCTGCCAGAATCGGGAGGTGAATCGTGGGTCTCTATCGGAGACTATACTCGACGACACACCATGCAACCTCATGATCTCACTGATATACAACTGTGCCAGCTTCGCCATAGACATCCACAAATTTACCGCCAGGAAGTGGGCACTCTTGGTGAGACGGTCTATTATAACCCATATAGCATCGTGGTTCCTCACGGTCTGAGGTAAATGGGTGACAAAGTCCATAGCAATGCTATCTCATTTCCACTCGGGTATCTCAAGCTGCTGAAGCATTGTAACATCCCTAGGGAATATTACTTAAAAATAAATATTTTAAATAAACATTTTCATTAAATAATCATCTCGATAAAATTCCCAACGCGGGAAAAATTTATTTCATTAAGTTATCGCGTCAAAACTC
>Ga0214544_1004554_pt1 | contig 27748 bp, 18 predicted proteins | sample CNSS3metaG_FD_160074 | JGI IMG/M metagenome (GOLD analysis project Ga0214544, IMG submission 160074) | Root nodule microbial communities from cowpea collected in UCLA plant growth center, Los Angeles, California, USA - CNSS3 | ecosystem: Host-associated > Plants > Roots > Nodule | place: USA...
TTGACGTATAAAAACACCTTTATTTAAATACTCAATTTCTAATTTCAAATAAGACTTTGCCCTTCAAAGATCATTCATCTCAAATTATTTCTTTGAGTAATCAATTGCCTTTGTGAGCTCATTAGGAGTTCCAACGATGTTTATGTCATCTACATAAACAATAATTATGGCAAATTCATTTTTGGATCTTTTCATATAAATACAAGAACAAATAGGATCATTTTTATATCCTTCTTTTAATAAGTACTCAATAAGACGGTTATGTCACACACGTCCTGATTGCTTTAATCAATAAAAGAGCATGTTCAATTTTATTGAATAACTCTCTTTAGAAGTTGTCTTGTTGGGTAAATAAAATCCTTCAGGGATTTTCATATAAATATGATTCTCAAAAGAACCGTACGAATAGGTTGTAACATCATCCATTAGATGTAAATGCAAACTTTGTTGTGCAACTAGGATAATCGAATATTGCAATGTTGTTGCATCCAATACTAGTGAATATGTTTTTTCACAAATCAATACAAGGTTTTGTAAAGAACCTTGAGCAACCAATTGTGCTTTGTATCTAACAATTTCATCATTCTTAATTTGATTTTTGCGCAAAAATCCATATGTACCCAACGGGTTTCAAAACTTCAGGTGTGCGAACTATACGTCCAAAAACCTTTCGTTTAGCAAGCAAATATAATTATGCTTCTTTGCATATTATTTTAGTCAATCTTTTCTTTGTCGACAATCTTCAATGATCATTGCTTATTGATCCTCATTGTCATTCATAACATTCATCGCTATGTTATAAGTAAAAGTTTCGTCAATGTTAACTTCATTTTGGTTCCATATTATGTGATTCATGACATAATTTATTGAGCTCTCATCATTTTCAACAATTTCAGGTACTTGAGGTTCTTCTGAAGCCGAACCATTAATTATGTCAAATGAATCTTTTGGGATTTCAACTTTTTCGATTAGGCCATTTTGCATATTAGCTCCCTTTCTCATTCAAGAGTTTTTATCTTTGGAACCAATAGGTCTACCACGCTTCAAACATGTCCACATGAGTTTTTCAACCTTTTTTTTTCGCATCATAATAACTGATTATGTCAAACAAGGCAATCATTTTGATTTGTAAACTTCTGGTTTACCATGACATGCATTTCAATTGTACTAATAAACTTGTAGTACAAACTATAAGAGAATGTTGATAATTTCTCCAATACACTTTCTTTTTCAACTCATTCATAGAGATATAAAGATATTTCATATCTTTTTCATTGTTTGTCTCAATGTAATATCCATTTAGACAAATATCATTGAAACTTAATAAGTTTCTATTCAACTTCTTGGTAGAAGTATAATAGCTCTTCTAGAGTCTTTAAATATATTTGTGAGTCTTCAAATATATTTGTAGTACTATAAATAATACTAATATTGATGTCTCGCATTATCAAACAAGAGAAAAATTTATTACTCTTGAGAATTGTATAAGTTGTTGCACTATCAATAAGACACATATCTTTTGGTACTAGTGCAAACATTTGTTTTTCATATAAACGTAAATATCAATGAGATTTTTTTAACACTCTCATAATCAATGAGGTGATCAATGCTTCCATTTGTTTTAGCAAAGAAAATAATAATATCAAGATGAGTAGCATCCATATGGCCATAATCAGAATCACAATCTTCATAAGCAAAGTGTGTTTCTATGTTCTTCTCATTATTTGTAAGATGCTTTGGTGTACAATAAGTACAACTCAAATGGCCTTTACCACCGTAATGATAATATATACTTTCATCTTTTTGTCAATATTTTCACATTTTCCTTTTCCCTTTTTCACATTATTGTGCCACTTCTGGTGACAAAATGTGTCTTTGAAATTTTCTTTATAACCATGTTCATAATCAATATCACGATCACGTCATGAAAATATAAATCAAATGTTGAGACACACACAACATTGTCGTTAGAGAGAAAAAACTTTCACTAGTCCTCAATTGGTTGGAGCATTGTGCTGATAAGGTGTTATGAAATAAAGCATAATAGAGAGAAGAGAGAAGAATAAACAATAGAAGGAAGTATAGAGAATGAGAGAATAAAGAGCAATTTCTGTGTATTATTATTGATAGGAAGAGTCATATTTATAGATACAACATGTATCCATAAAGAAAACAAATCAACGTAGTTAATACAAATATTTACATCAAGAGTAATGAATCATATGAGTGTAAGTCATATGAATAAATATATCAAATCCATGTACAATCATTAATTCATTAATTCATAACAATATTTGACTTTTTTTAACTTAAACATTTTTTAATTAAAAACTTACCAATAAAATAAATAAAAACTATTATATACAAAGGGATTGTCTACACTATTTTTCAATTTTATTTTTTAAAATCTGGATAATTTTCTATCAATATTATTTTTAAGTGATTATTTATTTAAATTTAATCATTTTTTTATATTTTTTTTAACTTAAACATTTTTTAATTAAAAAATTACCTATGAAATAAATAAAGAGTATTTCTCTTTTTAATATTGAATTTTTTTACTCACTTTTACTTAAGTTACCGTTTTATTTTTATATTACTGATTTTTTAACCGTTTTTTTAATTTAAATATTTTTTAAATTGAATAAATAATTTTTTTCTTAAAAAACAATAAAAATTATGTATAAATAATAATTAATTATATCTTTACTTAATTGATTATTTTACTATTAATAGATTTCAGAAATCCAATAATAATAGCTTAATTGATTATTTTATAGATAATATATTAATCTCACATATAGTTTTTTTCAAACAGTTTTAATGATAATGAATTAATATTGATGACAATAAATTATATAACTTATGATAATTGGTTATCTTAAGTTATAATAAAATAATTTGTTCTAAAAACTTTTTAAAATATGTTTAAGTTTGAACCAAATGTTGTGATGCAAATTCTAACTTAATCATTAATTCATGATTCATATTCAGTGCTCATCATAAAAATACATTAGGTTAAATTGATTCTTTCATTCATCAAGACTTTTTATTAGCTTAATCAACAATACATCATTTTTTTATCATGACCAACACTTCAAAAACAATACATGCTTTATAGTTTTCGTATAGTGTGATATGCACATAGAAATATTGGTTTCAATAACTTTCTAACATGATTTAAGTTTATTCAAATACTTCTATACATCTTCATCTATTTATGATTTTTTGTTTCAATTGAATTGAACATTTTTAGAACTAAGTATTTTTGTTCACTTTGATTTCTTTCAATTTCTCCTAATCATTGTAAATTAATGCATTTTGATTTGAAAAATAATTTTTTGACTACTAAATTTTGACAACTTTCTCTTACAATCATAGGTGGCATTTTCTAAGTGGTTTTTCATTTTCTCTTTCTCAATATTTCAAAACCACTTAAAAGATGACACCTCATATTGTAAGAGAAAGTTGTCAAAATTTAATAGTGAAAATATTATTTTCCGTTTGGTTTTAACTTGTTTAAGGCAATCGAGTTTTCTTTATTTTAACAAATTCTAGTTATTTAAATTTTTATTATTTTGTTTCAATTTATGTATCACGCTTTTGTTTTATAATTATAAAAAATAAAAAATCTTGCAATTTAAAATTTTATTATTTTGTTCCAATTTATTTTATCACTCTTTTGTTTTATAATTATTAATGAATATTGAAACAAACCTCCTTTTTTTACTATTTTTCTAGAGAGAATAATGTTTACTAATGAATACATTCCTATAATATGTCCTTGTGAGATTCAACATGGTTAACTATATTACATTAAGTATAGTTAACTCGTTAAATTTTCATCGATATTTTTTGCAACCAAAATGTTATTTTCACCATTGTTTTGAATCTGAATGCATGGATTGAGTTACTTTAATGCAAGGAATTGGTTAAGAGTTGTTGGATCGTTAGATTATAATGATTAAGGAATTAACCTGATTAGGCGTACAGGAAAGGGAAAACTATGATATAATTGACGAACAAGAGGTGCATATTAGTTTATGTACAACATGGAGCCTAAAACATGTCGTCATGACGAGACAAGTTAATCTTGACACACCTATATGAGTAACACCACTCTAATGAAATTGGTTTATAACATTAAAAGGAGATGAAGGTAATTAGTCAACAATTAGGATTTGTATCAAATATTAGGAAACCTTAAAATAACTAAAATTGGGACACACTTATTCAACCTAGGCCCATGTGGATGAAAGGCCCACAAAAATACTATAAAAGGGTATTATTCACAAGGTATGACATCTAAATTTAATTATTATTGCATTTAGAGCTTCTTACGTATGGTTAACTTTAGCATCGAAGTATCATTGTAGACACATCGACTTGGCAACAAGTGAGAGGTAAAAATAAAGGAAAAGTGAACATGTTGTTATAAGTGTACCTAGAAGACCTCGATTATAAGTAGGAGAACATGTTGGTTATTGAGTAGATACAAATGTCTAAAGGTCTTGTAAGAACATTTTACAACCAGCATTCAATTCCAACACTTATTCACAACTAATAATCACAACTGTTATATCCAACCTCTATTCTATTCAATCTATATTTGTGTAAAATTTATCTTATTCTCTCAATGTTTGTTATTCTTATGTGTCTGCAATTTTGTGTAAAAAGGATTTATAGCTATCAATATACTTCCTAGTTCCTATGGATATAACATTCCCTTTTTTAGCTATTCTATAGTTAACTCGGTCCACTTGTCGAGATTGCAAACACAAACATACACATACCAAGTTTTTCCCACTTTTGCCCCACATGTACCCACATAAATGGAAATATTAAACATAAATCTTAGTTATAACCTTGCAAATTGGACAAAGAAACACTTAAAGACACCACTTTAATGATGGGGCAAAACAACAACACAAATAATATACTAGAAAATTTACCGGATATAATTTCTCCTAACTTGCAAGAATCTATGAGGAAAAATTATTAAAGAGCAGCAATGATAAATCACCACAATCACAAATAAAGGCACCAAAATTTTTAACTTGGAAAACCCTTCAAATCAAGGGTAAAAACCATGAGTCGTCCAAACCAAAGAAATAGTTCCACTATGATCAACAAGAGTACAAATGAGTCTTAATTAACTGCACAAATTAGTGCCAACACCCAACCAAATACCAAAGCAACAAAGCTTTCAAACAGAGAAGAAAAACCTATAAAATTACTACTGCAGTGCAAAATTAATTTCTCCCAACTCAGACCTCATATCAACGATCTGACCGGTCAGAATGAAGAACAATGTGTTCCAAACCTATTGTAAGCTTTTCAGTCCGATCCAACGGTGAATGAATCTGCAATGCTAATTTTACGGTGGCAGCTCTGTGAAAAACGTGAACAAATTTTTCCCTCTACCTCTCCCTCTATGTGCTAGGGTTTTCGGTGTAAATTGACTCTATTGTTCTCCTCTCTATTTATTTTACCGCTCCCTCTCCACTAGGTTAAGTGAGACATGGACTTCTCAAGTTTTAGACATTTTCTCCACATAGAAAGGAACCCAATACCCAACATTTAACTACCTTCATGGTACCAATAAATGAATGATGCACCCCATAGTTATTGGAGTTTGAAGGTAATCAAAGTTTGAGAAAACGAAGAGGTGTCAAAGATTTTGACATTTGAGTTCAAAGATAAGAGACGTGACTTTATCACTAGTGAAGCAAAATTATAGTAGTATACTCATCTTTGACTTGATAAAAAATATCATGTTTATTTACATACATGTCCAACATGGGACTTTGTATTTCACATGAGTAAGATATTAAATTTGTTTTTCAACAAGAATGTTTTGCATAAGTTTCAAAATGTATGTTGATAAAATAAATAAGTTGTATAGTACAATAACTTAAATAACTTAAAACAAATTATGACAAAAAGTTCATAAATGAAAAACATAGTATCTCATGAAAATACTATGAGATGCCTCAAGACATTATAATTTTTTATTGTTATGTTTGATAATTTTAATTTAAGTTATATTAATTAATATTTATATTAAAATAAGATTTCATCTTAGATAGATTTGTTATTTATAGATGTGAAATTTTTATAAGGAAGTTAATAATAGTTAGGAAAGTTTAATTAACCCAATATTCGTTTAATTGTTCTAATATAGAAATAATGAGTTGTTACATTATAAAAAGTGGGTGATCTTTGTTACAAGGTTGCATATAGAGACTTAACATTATTTATTTATAGCGATGGTGTATGAACATGTGATTTCTTGAATATACTTGAACCTCATTCAAGTGAATCAAATAAGGGATTCATTATTTAGACTATAGTGAAGAGAGATATGATTACGATAAGAAGGAAAACTATTATTAAATTAATTCAAATTGTAGACTTGATATATCCCTTAATTTATAGATTTGTTGCATGACTATTAGATTGCACCGCTACATAAAAGTAAGGAAATAATGACAATAATGCAAAAAAAAAAATAGATGCATTTATTGTTAGGACTCTGGTAAGTGTACCAGGTCAGGTCGCGCAAGTAGTAACCGGTAAGACTGGGATATCGTTTTCCAAGAAATTCATGTATACTAAATAATCGTGCAATTAATAACTAATTTAAGCTAAAGAATGAAATCATAATATGAGTTTTTGTGCATGAAAGTAAATATTGCATAAACAAGTAAAATGTGAACTTGGATATTTGAAACTCTTAGAAGATGGAAAAGACTATAAATGCAATTGATTGATATTGTTGATGCTAGATTTCACCCACTTCACTCTCAGACATATAAAACACTAAAACTCTTTTCCATTAAATTACTAGTGTCAACCCAAGTTTACTCAAACCCTAATCCCTTAATTTAATGACCCTAGGCTTTCGCATTAAGAGTCAATTCCTTGAATCCCTAAATAAGCAAACCCACTTTACAAATTAGGATTTAAGACAGTTAATGGGTCAAGCTTCATTCCTAGATACAAGTTCCATTAGGTATCTTGTTCCAAGTCTAGGTTTCAAGAGATATTTTCCAATACCAAATGACTCAAATATCATGCGATGAATCAAAACAAAGCAAGCATTAAGTGAAGAAACAAAGATACTAGCAATTAATGGAAGAAGCATATATATTCAAAACATCCATATTGCAATTGGAAAAAGAATTTGACTTCTCAATCAACAATATATGATAAAAAGGACCAAAACTTGTTAGCAATCATGAACAACAATATGACAAAAGCTAACATTGGACCAACAATCATGAGAAATAAAAATATACAAACATGAACTCAAATTACTTGTTGATTAATTTTAATGTTAAACTTGTGGAGAAAAATGTCTTAGCCTTAAGAAATGCTAACACATGGACATGATTCAATATTGTTTATTGATTTGGCTATTATCAACCTTAATGTTTAGAATTTTAACTAGGAATGTCAAAAAAATTCATACCCACGCGTATCCGCCAATAAAATTTGCCATGGGTAGCAAATGATATTTTAAATGGATACCCGCATGTTAACGAGGAGGGTAGGAGTATCATAGTATTTGTACCCGTGGATACTCTAATTTAAATTTAAAAAATTAAAAAAACATAATTAAAACATTAACACATTGATTTTGAATAGGTTATTTTTTATCAATTAGTTTTAAAAAAATCTTCATTTCTTTGCAAAATGTCATTCAACATTATTTAAATGAGTTATTTGCACTTTATTTGAAACTTATAAATGTTATGCAATGTATTTTTATTTGAATTTACAGTTAAAATATGTTGTTAAATATTAATTTTTTTCTTTTGAAAATACCTGTGGGTACTCGTGGATATCCATAGATATTAAAAATATATGTGGATACTCGCATTATAGATTCTTGCACGGATATAGGTATGGGTACGGGACAAATATTTATCCATTGGGTAGGGTGCGGGAGAATTATTACTTGTATCCTACCCACCTGTCGACATCCCTAATTTTAACATTAATAATGCAAGAGTTTATGGTAAATATATTCTTCAAAAATATAATATAATGACTTTTTTTTATGAATGAAATGGAAAACCAAACAACTACTTGATTTTCTCTCTACACTTGAATTTTTTTTATTCTTGTTATATTTTGGTTATTAATGAGTAGTTTTTAAAGACAAAATCACATTTAGTTGCAAAAATAAAAATGTGTAAATTTATGATAAAATGTATGTAAGAATGGGACGTGGAATCCATAATGGAAACAAATCAATGAATTCAACATCATTCTAAAATCATAACCAATATATTTAATCTCCTCTTAGTTAATAACAAGAGAAAGTTTGATAGAAAATTTCATTTTTAAACTTTGAGCCATGAATTCATGAAGAAATTTCAATTTATTCAAAAGTGTTTTAAAAAAAAAATAACCAGTGTACTATTTATAACCCATATTGCTCAGCCAAATCAAATACAAATGAAAGGTAAATTCAAAATTCAAATTTAAATTATGAATCAAGTGATGCTAGGTGGCATATGTTCCATGTTTGGTTCATGTTTTTCTTATATTTAGTCCAAACATGTTTTCTATGGTTCATGTTTTCTTTGTTTTTTTTCCTTGTTTGAAAGTTATATTAGTCTTCTATCCAAACTAAAGTGTTCAATTTTAAACCTTAAACTACAAGAGAGATTTAAAGAAAATACGAAAAAAAAATATCTCTTAAAATTTGAGTCCATAAGATCACAAAGAAGAAAATAATATATTAGTTTATGAGTGAACATGATTTTGCTTGTGGATATACATTTTATAGTCCATTATAACATTCTGATTTTTTTATTCATATATTAATCATAGGAATGTTTCAATAACAAATGCATTTATTACGATAAACATAACACTCATTTAAGTCATTTAAGTCTGCATCCGTATTTAGGAACGGAAAATTCTCAAATAAATAATTTTATGACTTTATTTTTACAAAAAACCGTGTCAAGTCATTTCACAACTATTTTTTATTCGTTCATTTGTGATTATTGAATGGCCATTTTGTAAAATGCGACAGAAGGGTGAAGAACACACCTCGAGCTTGATTTAACTGATCCAATGATAAATAAGAGAAATATTTCAACTTGCTCATATTGACATTAGGTTGATAACACTTTCTAATGATTTAAAGCATCGTATTAGTCAACTTCAACTTCGTCCAAACTAGTTTCAAAGTCACTATCATCGAATTCAATAGCAGACTCTTGTAAGGTGACCTCATTCATGGTTTGTTTGATGGTAATACAAAAAATTCATGACAATTACATTAAATTTTTATATTATTGTAAATAAAATTTATTTATACAATTATAATGACAAAATTGCAGTATGATTGATAATGAGTTAAAAAATAAAAAATAATTATATAAAATATATTAAAATAGTATTCTACATGATAAAAATAAACAAATAAGAATATTAAAAAATTATCAAATATGTGTCTTAGAAACAACTTCAGAGATTATTGAATGAAATCGCACAAAAAAAAATAAATGTATAATTAAGGGTATAATAAGATGAAAAATACCTTAGAGATCTAAGATAACTTTTTCAAATATCAATATAGTCAATGGTTGAGAAATAACAAAAATTATTTTAGTGAAACAAAAGAGTTCTTTAAATGAAACAAAAATTAATAATAATAGAGTAAATAAGATAATAAAAGGTTTATGCTATTAAACATTTAAATTGAGAGTATTAAACATTCTCATGTGAAAGGAAAATATACAATAAATAACAATATTAAAAAAGAATACAAATATTCAAATGTTAGACATAAAATTATTTAATTGACATACATCACATTTGAATATAATTGCATAAATATTATGATAAGATGAAAACTATATTAGAGATGCGAATGAATTTCATGACAAACAAAAAAAATTAGAAGAAATAAAAAATAGAAAATGTATAATATATATATATATATTACTTAATTAACTATGAATATTTTAATAATTTAAATGGAGACGAGTATTATGGCAGGTATAAGGATGGGTTCAGACAATATACACGGAACATGTTTATTTGTCATTCCTTATTGAGAATTTTTACTTAATATCTTTTTTATTTAAATTAGTTTTAAGGAAATATATTTTTTAAAATATTTTTCAATTTTAAAAATTAGTTATTATTGTAGAATTAGGAAATCAAGATTTAAATATTTTAAATATTTTATATTTTATATTTTATATTCAGTTACAAATATATATATATATATATAGAGAGAGAGAGAGAGGGAGAGAGTATATGGATAAAATAAGATAACAAATTTGTCTTAATCTCTTATATTTATCATATCTCTCATACTTCATGACCCCTACAAATTTTCAATACCCATAATATTTCATAATGTAATTATATGATCCATAATATTTCATATGGTAATTATATGACTCTTAAAAGTCTGCATTCTAATTAAATCCATATCAAACTTTCCATATCAATATGCAGACTTAAACGACTACTACCTATAGAATAATAAATAAAGTTATTATTTTATTTTCACAAATACTTCAACGTTAATCAATAAATTACAAATTCTGATTTTGTCACAAGTTATTTTCAAGAGTTAGCAGGAAAAAAAAAAGCCAAACTAATAAAGGATTCCAACACTCTAAATGAAAATATTTATACTAATATCCTTTGACTCGTAATTTAAAGGTCACTTACATTTCAAATTAACATATCGAATATAGTTAAATAAACTAATCTCGTAAACAATCCTTTTTTTCAATTTAGAGAAAATCTTGATTATTTATATACACTTATTATATAGATTCACCTAATATTTAAATAATAGAATAATAAATTTCTACTATTAAAATGATGAAATATAAATTTATATTTTTTAAATTTATTGAGAACAATAAACTAACACATAAGAAATTACTTAGTCGATATTTAGATTATCAATTTACTATTGTCCGAGTCGGAAGAAGGAGTATGGATTACGTTTGGTTCCTTTAATTTGTGCAAAGATGGAAGCGTTGATTTGTAGGATTCCAGGGGAAGATTTCCCTCTTAATTGAAGAGTTTTGGTGAGAAAGTCATGTCATTGCATTGCAGTAAAAATTACTTATACGATCTTTTGCTTTTACCATTTAGTTTTCATGTTCTTTTTTTTTTTGTTTAAATACATTTTTCATTCTCATTTTTTAGTGTTTGTTGTGGATGATCCTCATTTTTATCAAATGTTTAAAATGGTCCTCATTTTCGTAATTCGTATTTATTTTAGTCCCTTTTCTATGACGACCGTTTAAATCAGTAACGCAACACTCATTCTCGCAATTCGCGTTGTACATGTTACATTGTTTGTATTACATTGTACTTGTGTGTATTACGTGTACTGTATAGGTGGATTATTAATGTTAACTCTTCAATTGGGGCAAAAATTTACCAATTAGGTCGCACTGCAATTAGGGATGATGAGTACAGGCGATTTCTTCATCTCCGAGTTTCTTCATCTCCGATTTGCAAGGAAGTAGCAATTGGACGTGGCAATTTGTTTGTTTGATTTCAATTTTTCTGTTAATCATCATCGACGAGGTAAGTGTTTTGCTCGTGGGTTTAGGGTTTTCGTAATTCTATTTTGGGGTTTGTTTGTAGTTGGAATGTTGTGATGTTCTCTCCACGGTTATAAATCGGGGTTAATCCCCCATTTCTCGTTGAACCACCAACATTGCACGAATTACTACAACACTATTGCCTCCAACGATTACAACCAAAGGTAAAGGAAGAAGATTGAGATCGTGACATGGGATTGCAAGAAGAAGATTGCAGCAACACGAATTGGGAATGGAGGAAGAAGATTGCAGCAACTGACCAACTGCCCAACAATTCGTTTTCAAAACCCTAGCTCACCTATTTATCCCCAAATATCTAATTACTACACATGTACAGTATACATAATATATCCCAGTACAATGTAATACAAACAGTGCCACTTGTAGAGTGCTCCGTTACTGATTTAAACGGCGTCATAGAAAAGGACTAAATTAAACACGAATTGCGAAAATGTGGACCATCCGCAACAAACACTACGAAAATAAAGATAAAAAAATATTTAAGTCTTCTTTTTATTGTCCATGGTTGTTCGTTGTCGTGATGGGTGCCCTAGTGGATTGAAGATGTGTGATTGAAAGTTGGATTGAACTGGGTCAAAAAAATATGTGAAAAAGAAGAAAATCCTCTTAAATCGGAAGAAAAAGTCCTAATATAATTATAATAATATTATGATATCATAAAACAATAATATAATGAAATAATAATTAATAAAATAAATAATAATAATAATAATAATTAATTATATTTTTTAATTTAAATATCAACTTTAATTTTATTTTAATATAATTTTCATTATTTACATTTAAATTTATATAACATTTATCTTCAATGGTAAAATAGTAATAACTTTATTTTATTCATAATTTTTTTTTAATTTATCATACTCATTCTATTATACACAAATTTCAATAAACTTTCATCTCAAATTTATTCAAATCATACTATATTTCTCTTAATTCAATTACATCACATTCACTTTTTTTGTCTCAAATCACTCAAATTCACTTCCAAAAATTTATCTTCAAATAAATAAAGTTTAACAAAAGCTTTTAACTAATTTCAAAACTAAAAGTACTCAGAAGGTTCACTCAAACTATACAAGTTAATTTTTCCACACATATCCTAAGATCTGTGAAATAATACAGTTTTTTCATGTATAAATATACTTGATTTTAAATACCTACACTTTGAATGTGCCACGTACATGAACATAAATTCCTTATAAGGAAATAGGTGATTTGAAATAAGTTATTTTCAAGGAAAATCCAACATTTTAATGCTTTTATTCTATGAATAACCATGTGTCAGCTTCATTCGCTAAATTCGCCCAATCTCATATCATCAAAAGAAAAAATTTACTTTCCTCTAATCCACGTTCCACCAAAACCCCAATCCCGTAATCCATGTTACCTTTTCGCCACACTTCAACAATTTCAATTACGGTTTTCCACTTTCTATTTCTTAGCTTCAGGCTTTTACGCACAAATTTAGCAAGATTACGTTTCACTACTCGCCTTCTCTCTCCGTCACGCGCGTACCGCATGCGTGCTGCCCCCTCCGGGATCGTGCGGCGCAAAACACGAGACAAAAAGCGCGGTGCGGCACGCGACGCGTGGCACGGTGGTAGAGGGAGAGTAAAGCGACTCGCGGCACGCACACAAGATGTTTGTTTGATTGATCAACGTGAGAGAGAGATAGAGACAGGACGCGATTTTGGATGCACCGAAACAAACGCGTCAATAGGAAGAAAGTGACGCGTGTGCGCGTTCTCGTTCCCCTGCACCACCTTCACTCACTCCCCCCATTCACCAAACTGTCTCAAGGAACCATTCACAATTATTATTACCCATCAACACTCTCACACTTGGTAACTGGTTTTGACTTGGTCATCACACTCTTTCCTTTCACTTTCACTTCCTTCTGCAAAAGCGCGTTCCCACACCACTTTCTCTCATTTTTTTATTCCTTCAAACAAACAAATCCCTTACTAAGCATAACTAAATAATCTGAAACCAAGACATGTTACAAAATAAATAACACAAACGTGTTATTGGGATTATGAAAGAAATTTTCCTTTTTGCGTTGGAAGATTATGGTTGGTGAACATAAAGAAAGATAATCCTTTTTTTCATTTACATAAAATTGTATCAAAAATGAATTTTATTGTTTTTTTAATTTTTAATTTTGGTTTAAATATTTTTTTCGTCATCATTTTCGTAGTGTTGGTTGCGGATGGTGTCTCATTTTGACATAATGTTTAAAATGATCTTTATTTTTATCGAACGTTTAAAATGGTCCTTATTTTCACAATTCGTATGTTATTTTTTTCATTTTCTGTCACGTTGTTTAAGTCAGTAACAAAACACTATATAAGTGGCACTATTTGTATTAGGTTGCATTGAGATGTGTTACGTGTATTATACACATCATTCCGTTACTGATTTAAACGACGTCACAAAAAAAATCTAAATAAAATATAAATTGTAAAATGAAGACCATTTTAAACATTTGGTACGAATATAAGAATATTTGTAACAAACACTACCAAAAATAAAAAAAGAAACGTATTTAAACCTTTATTTTTTCTAAATATGAAATTTATGAATGCAATAAAAAAAAGGTAAGCGAGTGTAGCAGACGTGATTTGATAGGAGAGTGAATTAGGTTAAAAGCCGGCACGCATGAAACCCCACCTTCGCCGCTTGTCTCGAAACTCCCGCGTGCCACGTAACCCTCTCTTTCCTTTGGGCGGCGTCTCTCTCTCTCTAATTACTCACACGTCACACCACACACACCATTCTTTCACTCCACCCTCTTTCTCTCTCTTCAAACCCACCCCACATTTTATATAAATACCCACCCCCCCTCCCTCACACCCAACACCTATCTTTCTGCGCTCTCTTTATTAACAGCTTTACGTCACCATGGTCGCCAAGGACAAAACGGTCATTAAGAATAAGAAGCCAAACAATGCCGCCGACGAGGTTCACTACCGCGGCGTCCGCAAGCGCCCCTGGGGCCGCTACGCCGCCGAGATCCGCGACCCCGGCAAGAAATCCCGCGTCTGGCTCGGCACCTTCGACACCGCCGAGGAAGCCGCCAGAGCCTACGACGCCGCCGCCCGCAACTTCCGCGGCCCCAAAGCCAAAACCAACTTCCCCCTTCTCCCCGACACAGCCGCCGCCGCCGCCGCTAACAACATCAACAACCTTAACCGGAACAACAACAACAACAACATAACAAACAACGCTAGCAGCAGCAGCAGCCCTAGCCAGAGCAGCACCGTCGAGTCCGCCACCCCGGAGCGTGACGTCACGCGCCGCGCCGCCACTGCCGTCATCGACCGCTTCCCCTTCCTCCCGATCCAGCAGCAGCTGCTCGTGACCCCGGTCGCCCCTGTTCGCCCGGTTTTTCTCCTGGACCGGGCCCATTACCTCACCCACCAATTCCCCTTCCGGTTCGAACCGGCCCCGGTTCAGAGCGACTCCGATTCCTCCTCCGTTGTCGATTGCCAGCCCAAAAGAGAACTCAATCTCGATCTCAACCTGGCTCCTCCTATGGATTATTAAATTCCATTAATCTCTTAATTTTCCATACCCTTATAACAAAAACAGCAGAAAGGAAAGGACTGAGAAAAAAATTTCTCTTTTTTATGTAGGTAGATTAGTTATTAATCTTCTTTGGTAGACAGACAGATAAGGTATTAGATGTTCATTACATATATTATATATATATATCATATATTACATCTTTGATGTAGATAGGTTAATTTTCTGTCCTTTTAGGTCTTTGAAAACAAAGGGGCATGATCTGAAATTGTTCAGATCTGGTATAGTTTTATGTGACATCTGATATGTAATTCTGGCTAATTTTAATTTTAATCAAGTAATTTCTGCTTTTCACTTTTCTGCATTTTTTTTGCTTCTTGCCTTGTTCTCTGACAATTATCGGTTACGTACCATTATGCATCTAATGTGATCGTGGAAACAAAAAACACGGTTGTGGTGAAGGAGCATGGCGATTTCGGTTTTTCACATGCTCCACCAATGCTTTTAACTTTTTTTGTAATTTTTTGATAACCCGTAACACAAACATGGTTTTAAGGTTATAAAATATTGTTTGTTAAATACGAATTAGAACTATGAAAAACCAGTGACTGAAAAGTAAAGACGTGAATTCAACCTTCAATAATTTAACTTTTTCTTCGGTGTAAAGATATCAGTTTCAATCGGAATCAAATTGATTTCAACACAATATTCTAATTTATTTTTGATATAGTAATACAATATATGAAATATTAATAATAAAAAATAAGATAAAATGTTTAGTTTAAAAAATGTTAACCCGTAACGAAAACGACGAGTTATACTACTGCAGACGTTTTATTGACTGTGGTCATAAATTTGATGGTTAAATGTAACACTTGAAAAAGGTTTACAAATCAAAGACTGAAAATTTTGAAAGTTTAATGTTTATCTCGGGGGTGCAAGTTTGAATTTATTTGAATTTTTGTTTGATAGACATTTTCTAAGGAAAATGTTTTTATTATTAAATTGAGAAGTTGTTATTATTAAATTAAATTTATGGTTTAAACTTATTTGTTCTGTGGACATGTTAAGAAAGTCTTTTACCGTTTTAAGACCAAATTGAATCTGAATTAAATCACTTTTTAATCTTATACTGCAAAATATTTAGTTTGAGCATCAAATATAAGCGTTAGTTTCGTCAATTAGGATCAGAAATGTTATAAAAATTAAATAAAATACTATATGAAACAGCATAGTTTTGATCTGGATTGCAAAACGAGGTTTGACTTATTTTAAGTTTGAATAGAGTTAATAAATAATTACACTTAAACATGACGAGTTATTAAATTAATAAACATGGTTTGGTTGCTTAAATAAAAAAAATTTAACTTACCAAACAAATTGAGTACTCTTGATTTGAGTATAATCTCTTACAGAGTTTTGTGTGTAATTTTTTTTCCTACAAAACTACTCTATCTCTATCAAATTAAATGAAATATCTCCTATTACAACTCATTTAAAGAGAAAGTTTGATACGTGCAAACTATAATTAATTGAAAGTCCAAGTATGCTGCTACTTATTATCTCAAGCTAGAACACTATGCATTCATTTTGTAATAATTGGAAACATACCTTCCCATTCAATTCAAATCACTTTGTTCAATTAGTGGGATACAATAATTGTATATATTTAAAGCAGTTTTACTTTGAAAAATAACTAAAATATTTCTTGAGTTATCCTTGAAACAAATTCATCCTAATACAAGTCTATTGTCTCATGTAGTAAACAATCAATTTTTCTTTGGTCATGAATGAGGTATTCATGTCTACATGTACTAAATATGCTGTTTTTGGACAAATTACTTTTCTACAATATAGTGCACTAGATATACAAAATAAATCATTTTATATCCATCCTATAAATAATATAGTTTTATTTTTCTACTATGAATTATTACCATAATTAACAGAAAAAAATATTGTATTTTACTATCATCTAGTGATAATATATATATATATATATATATATATATATATATATATATATATTTTGTTTTTTATATTTTTAAATAATTTAAAATGTTTGTTATCAGGGACTAAATTTAGTCCTTATAATTTTAAAGATTTATAAAATTAAAAAAATGAAAGAGTTTGTTTCATTTTTCAAATATTTTTTATAATTTGAATATATAAACACTTTTCTTGAGGCATTCATCAATTGTTTGTGGTTAAAATTGTAAAAATTAACATCAAATTATGAATTCAATTTAACAATTGAAATAATGAGGGTGAACACATACTTGCACTACTAAAATTTCTCATATGATATTTTTCTTGCAAATTTAAAAAAAAAATTACAAGAAAAGAGATTTTTATGTCATTTTTTAAAGAATTTTAATTGATATGTAATTCCTTTGTGAATAATTATTTCATACAAAATTATAAAATTTGTAAGTATTTCTTACAAAAAATTTTACAAAAAGTGTTTATACAAAATATTTTGCAAAAGATTGGTAGAAATTTCTTAGAAAATTTCATAATAAAATTTGTAAGTTTTACTACGAAAAAATCGAAAATAAATTTACAGGAAATATGGTGTGAGAAAATTGATTTTGGTTGATGGAAAAATTAGAAATAATTGTTTCTATTTGATGTGATTTTTTCATCTTCAAGTTGATTTTAGAAATTGATTCTTTGGTGTTTTTAAACAATTTATTAACCTGAGTTGATTTTAGAAATTGATTTTTGATGTTTTTAACGTGAAACCAAACATGTAGAAGTGAACATTCACAGAAGAAAACACATTAATGTGATTGAGTAGTGCCACAAAGTAGTACAAATGCAAACTCATGTTGAAGGAGAAAAGAAAAAAAAGCATTATGGTCATTCGTAAATATGAGGAAGATGAGGTTTTAGTTGTAATATAATAATTTCGATGTCGACCAATGCTCTACTTAGAAAGTAGATTTTACACGCTCAATTTACAAATGGTTTTCCTATGTCTAGCTTAGATATATTGATTTACAAAATGTCCTTGCATATTTACATCAATTTTTGCACAATCGGTAGTAATTAATGATGATGTAAGTGACACAATTTCCACTACTAATGCAAGCTTATTATTTGAGTTCTAGCGTATCATATAGAGTTATACAAAAAATTCTAAAATAAATAGCATAGAGTACTAAAGTAACATTAAATAAAAATAGAGATTAGGTGTGGATGAACAAGAATTATGGAAAGATATGTTAGAATCAAAATATGAATCTTGGAGAAATCTAAATAAAAATTTCAAAAAAAGAAAATATGCATCTTTGTGGTGAAAAGATTTAAGTAAGTGGTGAAGGCCAATAAGGAAGATGGTTTGATAAAAAATATTGAGTGGAAAGTTAGATCAGAGACTAAGATCAAGTTCTGGAGATACATGGATAGGTGATATCCCATTAAATGTTAGATTCCCTAGACTACATGGTAATTCTAATAATAGGGAATGAACATTAATTGAGTTAGGGAGCTGGATTAGTAACATCTAGGTCCAGAGAGAATAGTTTGAATGAGAAAAGTCCCAACTAATAAAATGCATGCATGTTAACACATAACTCATTACATAGAGAATGTGAGAATATGTGGATTACGAATGATGAGGTAGGGGAGAAGTTTACGATCAAATCGACTTATATAAAATTGCATAACACATTTAATGGGATTATGATATGTTCAAGTTATTATGTAATATAAGAGTTCTCTCATCTGCACAATATTTTGCATACAAGGTAATTTTAAATAGAGTGGCAACAAAGGAAAATCCTAGAGGAGAGGAACAACATTAGAGACACCTTTTGTGCATTGTGTGGGTTAGAGGAAGAAACTGTAATCCACTTATTTTTTACATGTAACATAGCTAACAAAGTATATGTGCAATAGATTGGTAGGTATAAGCAATACACATTATAATCAATCATATGTTTATTTCCAAAAAATTTCCATGTTGTCTTTTAACAACAAGGGGAACAATATTAGAAGGGATTATGGATTTCTATATATAGCTGATTTTAAGCAAGGAAAAGTTTATGTAGAGGAATTTTTTTTATGGCATAATTGAGAGTGTGGACATGGATGAAATATAAAACTTCTATCTTGAAAAATCTCATGAGAAACAGTACTCTAGTAGGTGTTAGATAAATGTTGTCTCGTATATATGATGTAGTTCATTGAAGATTTAGTGCACTTTTCTACATAGGACTTAGATCGACTCACCTTTTGCAATCTTTTTTTTTTTTTACAATATGTGGATTTGTGTAGTTATATTTTCAAGCTGATATGTAAGTTTAGCAAGGAAAGGAAATTATCACAGTTCCTGTCATAAATATCTTGTATCAAGTTTGGAATACTCTAAATACTCCATTTATACATATGTAGTCTTCTTTGTTGATTATAAAAAATGTAAGTTAATAAATAACATGACTATTGAAATCCAAAGCACTAGAGAATATATCATACATTTTAAAAAAATGTCTATCATTACAAACCGATCAATCTCGAGCACAAGTGAAAAGATTATCATACATATTATAATGAATCCTTAGAATCAAGTATAATGAATAGATTGTCGTACAAGTCGATGAAATTCTAAGAGTACACAAATTTCATTCTTAACAAAAAAAAAATTATCATACAAGATGGTAAATATCCTAAGAGTAATATTAAAATGTTTTGAGGTCAACCCATTTTCCATAGATCCTTTCAAAGTTATCATTCATGATTGGATCATCGATGAATAGTGTATGTAATTCTAATTCATCACAACGTTTTTATCTCAAGTTTAATATGTAACGATTTTTCTATCTTTTTTTCTTTTTTATATCAGAAGCTACTTTATCATTATTTTTTTTTTCACTTACACTCGTGAACATTTCATTAAATTAACAACTAAATCAATTTTATCTTATAAATTTTTGTTTTGAACGATTATTATGATACTATGTGCGTCCCACAATAATGGTGAATTCTTGTGATCAACCATATGTCATCACAAAGTTAGTGATTTACTTAGATTTGAGACATAAGATATTATTTTGAACTTATTACAAATGATAGAAAAATAACAAATAAGAAAAAAAAAATGAAAAGTTGATGATAGAATTGTTAGGAACAAGATAATAAAGAAAAAAATAAAAGAGAGAAAAATAAATATAGAGAATTTAACGTGGTTCGGTGTACAATGTGTATGTCTACGTCCACGACACGACTACACTAGAAAGTATTTGTATTTCTGAAGTATCTTAAAGCTTTACATAGAATCTCTTATATAGTAAAATAGAGAACCACATCTCACTATTCTAAACAATGTGAAACTAAATCAAGCACCATAATACTAACAAGAATTGTAATTATATTTAACATAATGATATGGGAAAGTTTTAATCAGATTCAGTAGCATAATTGACCATTAGAGATTAATTTTCAATCTGTTCAGTATTTATTTATTAATTAATTAGGTTAGCAGCAGCGTTGGTGTTGGTGCAGCAACGGCAAATCAAAGGAAAGAAAGCACCAGATTTTGTTGTATCCTGTGGGCCCCACAGAAAGCGCACCGTGTTGACGGCTATCGATTCACTTTGGACGGCACGTGTTACTCTTTTCACTCGCTTTGCCGTCCACACATAAATAACGATAAACAAATACACGCTCTTTTTTCATTTATTTTTACTATAATTATTTTTTTATCAACAACTTTTCCCTTCTGGATTATAAATACGCTTGCATTTCTCAAAAATTGCTACAATAATTCTTTTTTATTCTAAAATAACAGAATAATTATTAAAGTCATATTAACATATTTATTATATAAAATTCACGCTTTAAATATTTTAATATGAATGAAGAAGAAAAGAAAAAGTGAAAGAGTACTAGTTTGGTACATTCAACCAAATTCTGAAAAAAGAAGAGTAAGATGGAAGACAGAAGAGGTGTGAAGGGGAAAGGGTGGGGTCATTCCCCCCTTTCCTATGGACACTCATCTATCACCTCATTTTCTTATCACTTTCCAACTTTACTATTTTATTCACACATTATATTTTTCAAATAAATTTTTTAAAAAAAAATCTCTAATTTCTTACACAACAATGAGATGCATGCAGTAGAAAAAAACATGCTTCTCTCCATGCTTGTACTTAGAGAACACCTCTTCATTGTCATTCATTTAATATCTTTATGTACTTTTACAAATAGATTAGATTTTTTATTCATTAATGATAAGAATACAGTATATAACCTTACCAAGAACAATATTAAATAGCAAAGCTAGTAATACAATTTCAATTCTTTTATTACATTCAATTTGAGAAAATATGATATTAACACGAGGATCCTCGATGCAAAGCCGATAATAATTATCTCATCGTGTGTCAAATCATAAAACTAATGTGAATGCCATTGGTATTTGCATGCAATGTGTCCATATTCATTAAGATTACTAATTTTCAGAAATCGAGTATTAAGTGATTGGTGGATTGTGGCGATAGTTAGATATGAGTTAGATAATAAACCTGATCAATTTTACAATCGTTAATATAATTAATATTATACTATCTTGCCTGAATTCAATACAACTCTATAAGAAATATATTAGTATTTTCTAAGTAAAAAAATATTACCTATTGGAATTGTCAACAGAACGATCATTTTAGTAATTAGTGTACTGATTTTACTGATACTAAAAAAAAAGGCATGATGACATGGTGTATGTAGCACAAGAAGACATTAATGATGCGTTGATATATTCTGTTGAGAGGAAGTTTGAATCTTGGATCATGGATTCTGGTCATCTTTCCATGCTTCTCCTTGCAAGGACTTGATGAAAAATTTTAGAACTGAAAATTTTGGCAAAGTTTGTTCAGTAGATGATGAAGCTTTAGACATTGCAGGCATGAGAGATATATATCTTAGAACTTCAATTGATATAGTTTGGACATCAAAGGATGTTAGATATGTTTCAGGACTCAAGAGAATGTTAATGTTTGTGGTAAGGATGTCAAGTCATATTCGAAGATGATCAATGGAAGGTGGTGATGGGAAATCTAGTTGTAGCTTGCGGTTGGTGGTTGTGAAAGAATAAAAAGGACCTTGAATGAGAGGGCAAAGAGTATGAGAATGTAGGGTAACCAAAGACATTCTAGACAGAAACAGTAAGCACAACAACATACCTCATTATAAAGTACCCTCAATACCCATAGGATTCAAGATTCATGAGGAGGAATGACAAGGAAAGGATGTAAGTCTTTCCCAATTGAAAGTATTTAGTTGTATTTCTTATGTTCATGTTAGAGATGTTGACGAACAAGTTTGGTCTGAAAGCAAGGAAGTGCATTTTCATTGGCTATCTCCAAGAGACTGGATAGTTGAGGAGACCACCCGTGTCACCCCAGTAGTTCAAGTGAGGAGATTCAACGGAGTTATTAGCCTCCTCACATGTTATCTCCTTCTGCAAATTACTTGTTGATTGATGATGGAGAGCCTTTGTGTTATTACAAGGCATTGCAGATGGACGATGCATCTCAATGGGAGTTAGCCATGCAAAAGGAGATGAACTCACTTGAGAAGAATAAAATATGGTGTGTTGATTGACCTACCAGCAGGAAAGAGGACACTGTAAAACAATTGGGTGTTTATGGTCAAGGAAGAACATGATGGCAATAAGGGATACAAGGCAAGGTTAGTGGTGAAAGGATTTCAACAAAAAAGATATATTGACTATGATGAGATTTTCTCTCCTATAGTTAAAATGAGTACCATTAGACTTGTGTTGAGCATTATGGCTGCACAGGATCTACATCTAGAATAGTTAGATGTTAAGACAATATTCTTACACGGAACAACCAGAGGGTTTCTAAGTGAAAAGCAAAGAGAACTTGGTTTGCAAGTTGACCAAGAGTTTGTATGGGTTGAAGCAAGCACCAAGATAATGGAACTTGAAGTTTGACAATTTTATGAATAGGAAAGGGTACAAGAAGTGTGGCATGGATCAATGTTGTTATATGAAAGATTTTGGTCCATGTTATATTATATTATTATTGTGTGTTGATGACATGTTAGTTGCAGACTTTAATATGGATGAAATTAATATATTAAAGGCATATTTGTCTGAAGAGTTTGAGATGAAGGATTTGGGTGTTGCAAACCAGATTTTGGCTATGAACATCAATAGGAACAAATCTGATGGTTCTTTAATATTATCTCAATATAAGTATATTGGGAAAGTGCTAGAGAAATTCAATATGCATTATACCAAGATCGTAAGTACAACTTTGGGAGTTCAATTTAATCTCACTAAAGAGTAGTCTCCTAAAATAGATGAAGACAAGGTAAAAATGGCTAAGATTCCTTACACATGTGCAATTGGTAGCTTAATGTATGCAATGATATGCATTAGACCAGACATTGCTCACGCAATGGGAGTTGTTAGTAGATTCATGTCTAATCTAGGAAGGAAGCATTGGGAAGTTGTCTTTGGTTTGTACGCACACACAGACACACACGCATGCACACGCACACAGAACAATGATTTTCTTTCTATACTCACTTCAATCATCCATTTCACTTTTTTTAAAATAAAAAAAAAGCAAAAGTTTCTATACTCACTTCAATCATCCATTTCACTTTTTTTTTTAAATCAAATAAAAACAAAAGTAAAACAATATAAGAGGATAAAATAAAACAAAATAAATTATAATAAAGAAAAATAAAATTAAATAACATAAAGTAAAATAAGATAAGATAAAATAAAAGTAAATAATAGAAATATAAACATGTATTTTGTTTTGTATTCTTTATTTTCAAGTTTATTTTACTCACAATTATTTATTTTTTCATTGTTATCCGGATGAAATTGAGTGTTGACAAACACTTAATTCTTGATTGTAAATTCATTGACAAAGAAAACGCCAACTAAGTCTTTCAAAATCATGTAATTTATATGAAACTTCGTTTAGTCATACAAAGTCTTTTTCAAATGAAATGTAACTATAGTTATTTTCTAGATCTGATAATGAAAGGTACATAATGTTATTTCAGAACATATTTCCATGATTTATGTGATTAACTTTTGTGAGTGTATGAACAAAATTATGAGTGTTAAATGTCATAAAGTATGAGAAATATTGGATCGATTTTATAAAATGTTACATTTAGTTTTCAATTTTTTTAAATATAAATTGAGCCTAAGTTTTCTCAATCATTTTGGTCATAATTTCATCCGATATTTCAAAATGTATTTGGTCATTATTCTAAATGCTATTCTCCCAATAATGAAAGTTATCACTTTATTTTCAATAAATGTAACGAGAGTGAAATTGTTATATGTGTGTTTTATTGATTAAGAGTTGGTTTCTTTTATGATAGGATGAAACTAAAATCTATGAATAGGCAGAGTCTTAAGTTTAAACACATAAGAAACAAATATTCACTAAATTATTAGTGAAGTGTTTATAGAATTTTGTAACCTAATTTATGTTAGGTAATGTATTGCCTAAACTCAAATTGTAATAGTTAAAAGTTATTATCTTGTTCAATTATTCTAATTTCTAGTCAAAATTGATGGAGAACCTAATTTAGAATATTCAATGTTATTTTTGTACTAATTTAGAAGTTATTAAACTTTTATTTATATTTGATGATTTTTATCAAAGTCATATTGAGGCTCAAATCAAGGATGTCATCACTAGTGTTTTTTTTTAATCTAGCAATTAATTTATATATTATGTTAATAGTGAATATGTTTACTTTATTATAGAAGAAATTATCTAAGTCTTCATGTTTTGTGATTATCTTTCGAAAATATCCATTATTTCTTTTATTAGCCTTGAAATATAGGTAATCATTTAAGTCAACACAACCTAAGACTTTTTATACACTTCGTGAAAGCTAAGACTATAAAAATAGTCAATTAAAAGATTAACACCATATACAATACCTCAATCTCAAAGATAAACTAAGAAAATATATTAGAGAAGTTAATTAAAAATCTTGACACCATTCATCACTTCACTCTTAAATATAAGTTAAAACAGTGGAAGAGATCAATAAGAAAGACAAATCTAACATGGCATAAATGATTTGAAATAAAAATAAATTGTTAAATATAATGTTCTTTATTACACAATTATATCACATATTAAAATAATTTATTTAATATATTTTCAAAATTTAATAATCCATCACAGTCGTGTTAATAGAAATATTTTTATTCCTGTAATAAATTACATAATACATAACATTATTTCTAAAGCAAATGTATGGATACAGTAGAGTTAAATAATTGCTGTAAAAGAACTAAATAATCGAGTAAAAAAATTAAATTAATAAAGTGAATGTTTATATAGTGAATGTTTCCCATATGTTTTATATACTCATTAAATAAGTATACAATTTTGTACTCCTTCAAATAACACATTTTTCTTATTTTTATATGAATTTTATAACTTATTATTATTTTTTCTTTTCTATTGTACTATTGTGTTTCGTTTAATAATACAGAAAATGTAGATAAATAGGTGGAGAGATAAAAGAAATGTAGAAGTATAAAGCATGGATGTTTAATTATGTTGGAAAAATACAATCAATTATCAATAATATTACACGTTAACAAAATTTGTAATTCTTCTGATAATAGATTATGAATGATCAGTATTTCTTTTATATTTAAAACTAAATAATCTTATTTACACTGTTTTTATCAGTTCTATTATATATATTATATTCATTTATCTTTTCTTCATTCCAAACACAATTATAATTAAAAAAAAGAATTTAAATTATAGCTGTTTCAAAAAGTGGTATTCATTATTTATTGTATAAACACAGATGTTCTGCACCTATAGTTTGGTTAATTTATAAAGAATAGAATGAAAACATGTAATAATTTTGTGGGGACAAAATTAGTATTTATTACAAAGTAAAAGAAATAAAGATATTTTCTAGATTTAGGTAGTCTGGCCAGATTCAAAGGTATGCTCGCATTTTCATAAACTCATCTAGTTGGATAATAATTGTTTTAAAAAGATTTTAAATTTTCAAAGAATATTCATCCAGAAAACCTGTAATTTAAATATTTTTGAATATTTATATAAATAGTAACATTTCATTCAATATAAAAAACATAAAATTAATACAAAAATATAATTTGAAACTGAATTAAATATAATACCAAATTATACACAAGTAAAATCCATTTATTCAAACCTGGTATGAAAAAAATAAAAATTTAACAAAATAGAATTCAAACACACACGTGTGCGAACAGTGAGTTACGCTCCTAATTTGCAGACTTTTTCTTCTGTGTTGGTGATCACGCGCCGAGAGTGTGGAAGTGGTGATTAGGAAGAGGTGATACGGCATAAAGTGAGAAAGTGAGAAGAAGAGGGGAAATTTCTGTTTGGCAGGCAGAGTTGGGTACGCGTGACACGTAGAGCGTGTGTGGGACCCAAATATCATTGCATATTAAAGCGCCACGTGACGCGGTGCACCAAAATTAGATGCTGTGCTTTTCTTTGCCGTCACCACTCACACTCACAACACTCTTCAACCGCCAATTTATTTATTCACTTCCTTATCCATCACCCACACATTCTTCTTTTACATTTTTACCCTTTCAACAATCTCTTGGATAATAAATCTCATCACCATTTTGATAAAAAAAAATCATATTCTTTTATTAAAAAATTAAAAAATAAATAAAAAATAAATTTTAATTTAAAAAAATATAAACACAAATATTTATGATGCTGAAATGATGTGGTGCTGGTTTGTGGCTGTCAGGACCACAGTTGGACACCAAGATCTGACTCTTAAGAACTCATTTATTATTCTTTAATTATTCATACCTTATCTGTGTTTAATTTTAATTTATATATATTTATTATGATGAACCATACAAGTTATTTGTCTGCTAACCTAATTAAATACTTACTGATCATTATTTTTTTAAAGGACCTTATCTACCATCAGAAGTTTCCCTGTCACTTTTTCATCATATTTTTTTTTTTACAATTTATTCTTTATCAGTATGATCATAGGATTATCCACTTCTTTTTACTTTGTTTGTTTCAAAAAAAAAATTATTTGAGAAACAGGAAAATAATGAAAAATAAAAAAGAAAGTTAAAAAAGAGATTATTTGAATTAGAAGAAAAAAGGTAAAAGTAAAAACAAATGAATGAAAAGTTTACAAATGCAATAACTTTAATAAAATTATAAAATAATTAAAATACTCATATTATTATAAATCATTTCCATTAATTATTTAAATATAATTTATTGTTAATATATTGACATTATTATTATTTGTTAAATTTATTTTTAATATTAATAGTAATATCATTATATTATTATGAAATAAAGTGAATAATAGAGAGAATAATAGATAATAGAGAAGAGAAGAAAAATAGAGAATAGGGAGCAACTCATCTGTGTATTATTATTGATAGGAAGAGTCCTATTTATAGATACAATGTAATCCATAAAGGAAACAAATCAACTTAGTTAATACAAATATTTACCATAAAGAGTAATGAATCATATGAGTAAATCAATGGACAATCATTAATTCATAACACTCCCCCT
>Ga0214544_1004556_pt1 | contig 27741 bp, 10 predicted proteins | sample CNSS3metaG_FD_160074 | JGI IMG/M metagenome (GOLD analysis project Ga0214544, IMG submission 160074) | Root nodule microbial communities from cowpea collected in UCLA plant growth center, Los Angeles, California, USA - CNSS3 | ecosystem: Host-associated > Plants > Roots > Nodule | place: USA...
ATAAACATATATATATAAACAATAAAAAAATATATATATATATAAATATATATATATATATATATATATAAATATATATATATATATATATATATATATATATATATATATAACAAAGAATGTTATTAATATTATAAAAAATAATATAATATAATAAAAAGGATAAAATATTCATTTTTTAATCTAATATAATAAACATTTATAATATATTAATATAAACTAATTTTAAAAATATATTTAATTTATCAAATTCATCACATCAAACTCTCACAAATCTTTCTTTCAAAACTCTTTATCCATCTCTTCAACTCTTCCTATTCAAACAACATCACAATAAACACGGTCTAAATTTTAATTACTAAAATTTTGACTATCAAAATATTTTTTAAATTAGTATCTAATTAATTAGAGACTAATTTATAAAATAATTTTCTTCGTAGTTAAAACATTGACGACTAATATTTAATAATCAATTTATAAATTAATTCTTCTGATAGTCAAAATTTTAATAGTTAACTTTTAAAAATAAATTTAGCAATCAATTATAATTTTTATTCATAATTATGAGTAACTACTAATTTTTTATTTTATACATAATATCTAAATTGGTCAATGTAATATTTAATAATTCTTTTTTATTAAAATAAATTATTATTTAATTTTTTTTGTAATGTTTGTTTTTACTTAAGTGGTATAATTTGTGAGAGAAATTATAAAAAAGGATAAAATTATCGGGACTTTTTCATCTCAAATTCAGTATATACAAGCATTTTTACGTCTTTCTGACTTCAGAAACATCATCATCACAGTACCAAAAAGCATTTACCATGACTTCCCCATTATTGCAATAAAGTTTTTTATGAATTTTGGAAATACAAATATATGAGATATATATTATAGGTAGAAATTGTTATTTTATTTTATTTAGGTAATTTATATAAGTTTTTCTTTTTTATATATATTTTGATTTAAGCTATGGTGGATATTTGAATAATGGATTATCGCATTCTCTGCACCTTCTCATAAATCTAGTCTTTCTAAGTTTATATTTTTACTACTCATAAATCATAGTTTTTATCATAAAAAAAAATGGATCACGAAATAGCAATTTGTTAAAGATGTTCTTCCATTCTACATGTCCCTAGGAATGAGGTTTTGAATTTTGATACTTGAAATATTTAGAAAATTCTTGAAATAGAAGAGATATAAAAGATATATAAAGAAATTTATTATTTTATTTATTCATAATATATAGAATGGAAGAAATATATATATAAATATTTACGTATATAAATATAACATAATATGAAATATTTTCTAAATGTGAATAATAACTTTCTAACACTAAAAATTCCTAAAAATTAATATAAATAAAAAATATTAAATAAATATTTTCAACAATAAATTATGTACACTTTAAATAATTATTCTACCATTTGTTAAAATATAAAAAAATAGTATAACTTTTTCCATGTCCCTATGGAAGAAACATATATATTCTAACATCTTTTGCTATGTATCTTACAGCTAGATATTATATTAATGTAATAGTTGTTGGATATAAATAAAATGATAAAACAAAATAATAATTTCTTGAATTATAGTGGTTGGAAGAAAAGATAGAGATGTGAAATTATTATCTTTTTCTATCTTATAATGTGACTTTGTGGTTTGTGTCCTTGTCATGCCAACGTTTTATTAAGAATTTTGGAAAGCTTGTAGGGTTTATATATTTTCATCCATTACTGTATTATTTATTGTTAGTTTTCTCCAGAATTTCATGAGACAAGACAACTACTTGCTCCCGACACTACTTTATTCTATATTTTAAAATAAAACATGATATCATATGTAATTTGATTATTATCATCTCTAATATTATTTCACATATATATATATATATATATATATATATATATATATATATATATATATATATATTTCATAAGTCTTTTATCTTATATAAAATTTAATTTTATCTATTTTATCTTATGTGAGATTTTAACTCAGATTATTTCTAACTATTCAAAATATTTTAAATAAATGTTTCTAAACATTATTCGAACTCATATTTACCTAATAACAATCGATAGAAATTCTAATCTAAACATGTTTTCTTTGGGGTGAATGAATCAAAACTATTATATCATTATTAAAGCATTAACATGATTGTTATTACTATTAATAAGATTATATTATAAAGTTTTTTCAATCCAACAGTTGTGTGTCGGCATTCCACCCGTTTCGTTCATATATGGTTCTATCTAATATGTTTTTGTCCTTTTATGCTTTAAAAACTCCATCACTTCCCTTTCCTTTTATCTTTAAGTAGGAAAATCAATATTTTAACATGGATAAAAAAAATTTAAACACTAAATTTAGTTTCTTAAATTAAATAGAAATATTTGTGTATTATGCATTTTCGGGAACATCTCAACCAGATAGACTGAGATGTACTTAAGTATATTTGGCTAAAGTAACATCATATTAATCACGCCTTTAACGTGAATAAAATAAAATTAAGTTAAGACAAAAGCTAAAATATATTAAAATATTAGATAAAATTAATCAAGGTAATTAGTCATGTAGATCAGATTTATTGAAATAAAAACCCATAAATATAATACAAATAGAAGATTACACAGACACACCACTATTCAATTTTGAGGTTTTGGAAAGACGATAACTTACGATGCACCGATACTTTAACTTGAGTCACATATTCGTATCCGATACTTTATGATACTTTATTGATACATACCAGTAAAATATCTAATTTATAAAGTCGTAGTACACTAAAGAAAATATTTTAATAATGACTAATTTTAGTGACAAAAAATAATTAGTCATTATATAGTGACTAATTTAGGTACCAATTTAAAAACTAAAAATTATTTGCAATTAAAATAGTTTCAAAAAATTATAATTGGTCTTTAAGTTGGTAACTAAAATAGTTTTTATTATGAATTGATTTCAAATTTGGTCACTAACATTAGCTAAGGTTTCGACTACCAAAATAATTGGTTTATAAATTGGTCACTAATATTAGCTAACAAAGTTTTGCCTACCAAAATAATTGCTTTCTAAACTTGTCTCTAATTAGGAAATTGGTCTCTAACATATTTTTGGTTATTAAAATTGGTCATTATTTAAAAGTTTTCTTGTAATGATACTTATATGATGACAATAATTTATATTTTTTATGTTGGCAACTTTAGTACATATAGTTTTAATTTGGATTTACGCAATAACAATCATTTATTTATTATGTTTTTAAGAATTATTGCACACTTTTCATTATTCATATACCGTGTATCTATCACGTATCGTATCCTATTTTTTTCAAAATAAACGTATTGACGTATAAGATACGTGTCGTATCTGATACACGTATCATATCTGTGCATCATAGACGAGAACCTATATAACATTCCAACTAATTGGTGTGATGAATTTGGAATTTAAAGTACGTGTGGAGAGTTTGAGGAAATCTTTACATATTATATTTGACTTTGAAAAACCAATTTTTAAATTTATAAAATTATGGCAATAATGAAAAAAAAAAAAAATCTTACGAGAACTTTAATTTTTTTTCACATCACATCTCTCACTAATATCGTTTCTCCTATTATATCGGTTTAAAACACATTTTTAATACTTTCCACGAAAAATATCTTTGTACGAACTAGATAATTTCAATTTCCTCTACTTTTTGTTCTTAAACTTTGAGTTGTTGTATTCAATTGTACAACAAACCCACATGTCAAATAGTTTTAAATTTCCATATATGACTTCATCCACTGAATTTTCAACCATTATCTATTAAGTGTTTGTAGACCACTAATTAAGTAATTAAAAAGACAAAAAAAATGCTAAAACTAGTATATTTAGTTCTAAAATGTTGTCCCACTGAGCCAATAAGACTAAACTTTATATATGGACTTAAATTCACTGACCAATCATATTAAAGCATTTAATTCAAAACATTTCATTTCAACATTCAACATCAACAAACATAAAAAAAATCTATCTAAAACAATTGTAGTGACTATATTATCCTTACAATGAGATCATTTAACTTGTACTACTTATTAAAAAAATATAATAGTTTTTCATTCACATAAAATGAAATGTCGATACATAAAAATTTTAGATCAATAATTTGAACATATCTTAACAATCTTAAAAGAATAGAGTTTCACCTTGAACATTATTGAGTCACACGTAATAATTGTATACCCATACATGCAAAACTTTAAAAATAATTAAAGAAAAGAAGTAAAGATGACTTTATTCAAATAAAAAAAATCTGATCAAATATAATGATTCTATTTTACCACATGATCCTTACGATGATTTTTTTATCCGATCTTTATAAAAAGATAAATCTCTCAAAATCTTATAAAAAAGTCATAGAAAGAAAAAAATAAACATTTTAAAGAAATGATAATATTTATAAACAAAACTTGAATAATCAATTGTTCTGTTTTAAAATATGAATTTTGACGATAAAATATTCAAATTTCACTTGAAAAAATTTATTTTCTTATTCTTACATTAAGATTTGGGTTAAATATGTTTTTGGTCCTATAACTTTTAGTGAATTTTGGAATTAGTTCATTTCAAAATTTTAGACCAATTTAGTCATTCATCTTTCGAAATACGTGAATTTAGTTCTTTTAATCAAATTTTGTTAGGTTTATTTGATGTTTTGTACGCATTTCAGGATTGTATTTGAGTTGTTTATACTGTTTGACACATTTTTTCCTTTAATGTTAAGTCAAATACTATTATGAAACGCGTTTGAAATGTCAAATAAACTTAACAAAATTTGATTAAAATAACTAAATCCACGTATTTCGAAAGATGAATGACTAAATTGGTTCAAAGTTTTGAAATTGAGTAATTCCAAAATTCAGAGAAAAGTAAGGGACAAAAACATATTTAACTCTTAACATTTTAATTCCCAATAAATTCAAACTAAACATAATTAACTTTTACATCTCAATTATATTCACATCTCAAAGTTTATCCATCATTTATCATCACATAAAATATTATTAAAAAAACAAAACAAAACAAAACAAAACATTGAACAGAATAAATATTTTCTTTTTAATATACATAATTCAAAACATCAATAATTTTGTTGAAGAACACACCTCAATGAAACTTGTGTCAATTTGGTATATCATCAGTGATGCATATATAAACCTATATATAAACCTGACATTTTTTTCTTACCAATTTTATTTGTGGATATGAGATAACCGACACTTGGAACCAATTATAATATCTCATGCATCATTTTTCCTAATTTTCTCCAAACTTCAATAGTTTCTCTTCCAAGTGTTTCTAAATTATTCACCCAAGACAGTCCATTGACATATACCTTACATCATGTTCTTATCATTAAATCATCACAAATAATGTCTAGTAAGACTATAAGTTGGTTATTAATTTATTTAATTAATTTATAAATTATTCTAATTAGTATAAAATTGTTGTAGCACATTAAAGTAGTTTATTTTAAAATATGTTTAATTAGTCGAATGATACCCACTTTCATTTAGATGTATCAGTTTGGTACCCGCTTTTAAAAATGTGACAATCTAGTACCAACTTTTGAAAAAGTGTTTTAATCAGATCCCTTCCAGACACAAATTACTATAACCGTTAACTTAATTCATGAATTTTACCACTAAATTTTGATATAAATATCAATACTTAATTTTGTAAGTCATTTTAAATATGAATACCGTTAACGATATATTTTGCTGAAAAAGACCTAATTGAAGCATCTTTTCAAAAGTTGGGACTCAACTGACACCTCTCTAAAAGCGGGTACCAAAGTGACACATGTATATGAAAGTGGGTATCATCCGACTAATTAAACCTTTAAAATATTTTAATTTATAAGATATAATTCACTTTATTTAATTTTTCTTCAATCATTATTTTTTATATTTTATTATTAGTTTTAATTTTGTATGTATTATTACATAGATGAAGATAAAAATTAGACACAAGTGAAAAATGTAAGAAAAATTTATGCATGTAGTAATAATTTAAATTAACGGATAATATTTTTTTCTAAAAGTAAATAAAAAATTGATTAATACTTGGAATTAGTTTAGAGAAATGACTTATTTAAATAGAAAAAATAAATGGAAATTTTAAAATAAATATAAATACTAAATTTTAAAAAATATTTTAGAAAAAAAGTTTTTTTTTATATAATAAAACTTATATAATTATATTTTTTATATTATTTATAGTTTATCAATTAATTTATAAACTAACTTTACCTAACAATTAAGTTAATTTATAAATTCAGAACTTATGAATTATGACTTTATAAGCTACCAACTACTTTTGAGCTAATTTTGTCATTCTTATATTTAAAATTTTAGAGTCTCAAGAAGAAGAAAAAATCCTTATTCGAAAAAAAAAAAGAATTATACGTCACAGTGACGTGGGTTGGGTAACACACTCCAGTCCAAAACATGGTGATTTCAAAGAACTAATTATTTTCTCTTATTATCTTATCTTTGCTAAGTGAATTATATTGCGAGCTATATTTTAATTTTATTTAAACACTTTTAATTAACTTAAATTGTATTATATCGTCTTGGTTCTGATATTTAATTCGCATTGAATTAGGCTACTTATATTTTGTTTATTTGAATAGAGTCACAATTTTTAAAAATAGAAAACATAACTAAATTTGCAAAGTCATTATTGTAAAGTTGAAATTTCCAAACAAGGTTAGGCATAATCAAGTTTGAAAACTCAGTGTCACTGAAAAAATGGAATTATTTAGGCAAAGATCTTGATTTGTGCATTCATTTGATACCACACTCAGCCAAATTTTGATAATAATAATAATAATCTATAACAATATATAAAGAGGATCCCTCTTTTTGTGTTCACATTTCAAAATACCCATTTTACCCTTTAAATATAATAATTTATTAAATTTTTAAAAACTGACCGTTACTTTTAGAAGATTTTTATAAAATCGGATGTTTCTGCTTCTTCTCTTCGTCTTTATTTATTAATGATTATTCTTTCATCTGTTATTATATATTTCATTTCATTTTTAATAAATATAATTTTAATTTATATATTAATTTAATAATATTACAATATTATCACCTACGAATATAATAACATACATATTTAAAAAATGCATACACAGACGCGATAGTGCCTGTTGTTTACGCTAATAATAATAATAATAATATTAATAATACAAATAAATATCACTGTGCCCACAATGATCAATGACTGTTCAAAATTTGAATATTGGACATGTAACGGCTTATTCCAAAAGAAAATGCTAATAATCTAGTAGAGAAAAAAAACAATAAATATTTAAAAGTTTATATCATTAACAACATGACATTATAAATTATAATTCAACTTGTAGATTCTTTATAAGCGTAGTTATTTTATAATTTAATTTAATTAAAGGATTAATTGTAACATCTCATTTAATAGTTTTTACGTTACTAAATACAAAACATTGTATCGTAATCAAGCAACGTAGATAGTAGAAATAGGTCAATATAGTGTAGAAATAGGCCAATATAGTGAATTAATACAATCATCCAAAATAACCATATAAGTACCAACTATATTTACAACCTATGCTAGAAAGGAGTTAGCGCAACATCTGACTCTTAATCAAAACATGAAACAGAGTCTATTGCTGGATATCCTATGCAACGGGTTCAACTCCTATCCAAGAGGGGAGTGTCTTCGTTTGTATCTTTCTTTGCTCACGCCAAGTAGTAGGTGATCATTGCAAAGGAGAAAACACACAAGAAGAAACAAACACAAGCAAGAAGGGTAAGCTAACTTAATTAAGAGAAAACATGCAGTTCAATTATGATTACCAAGCAATTGTTCTCATTTTCACCGGAATTACTTAAACCACCACAACACAGCATAAATACATGACTTTGGACTCAATATCTGGATTATGTAAGCGACACTGGACCTCTTGGTGGCGTGCACCTGTGACGGTTCCCAAACTCTGCAGAGTTTGGCCTCAAGGGGTTATCACCCTATCACTCACAAGGTAAGTCCCCTTCGCGTCTAAGACTTGATAAAGTCCAAAGACTATGACCTCCTGCTACTCCTCACGACATAATCCATTCTGCTCTATCTGAGCGCACGACATAATCCATTCCGCTCTATCTGAGCGCGAATGATTATTGGAGTTTCAGAATACCCCCAATAGTGAGTCCTTATGTCCTTACATACACTAAAACATACTCCTTGGAATTTCCCTTGAAATTCTAGTTCAACCACATCTTCTCACAATCCAAATTCATGCAAATCCACCATACATGTTACCAGTCACAACAATCCAAGCATATCATAGACTAATTTCACATTTTAACATTCAAACATATAGCTTCATCTATTAAAATAGATAATTAAACACTCAGCTACAGTGGTTCTTGATCAAGCTAGAAGATCTCCCCCAAGCGAGAGGACTATCTCGCTTAGGCGGGTCATTCTCGCCTGAGCGAGGCTCCAAAGAGAGGGCAACTCAAAATCTGAGCGAATTCTAGCTCAGGCTAAGCTGTCCCGCTTAGACGAGAGTTTCTCTCGCTCAAGCGAAACTAGCTCGCCTAGGCAACAATTCGCGCAAAAACAAGTGTGAGTTTCTGGTATTTTCGCTCAAGCGAGAGCTGCTCGCCTAGGCGAAAACATTAGAATTCCCAACCTGTTTTTGCATGCAATTCAGAAATCAGGGGAAATTCTTAAATCAACCAAGGCATCAGCAGTTCAAACAACAATCCATCACTCAATTTTGATAATTAAAACCATCAGGGAGGTGTTCTATGCAGAAATTCAAGAAATAGGTTAGCTTCCCTTACCTTTCTACTATTTTTGGGCTTGGTGAGATCAACCTCAACTAGCAAGGGCATAAACCTCAATTTAACCTAAGGAATTTCATCACCAGGACACAGGGAGAGGAAGAACCTATGATTAAATCCCATAACAGAGACAAAATTTCGAATTCAAAGCTAAACAAAACCAAACATAGGAGGATTGACTTACTTTGAGGATGGAAGCTGGAAGTGGAATCAAGAGGGAGCTCTACGAGAGTTTCCTTTCCACAATTTGATTGCAAAAGAAGAAGGAGGATCAGAACTATGGAGGTAACATATAAATTACTGCTTGGAGGAGAAGTTGAGAGAAAACTATGTTGGGGTGAGAAATGTTTTGTTGAGTTTGAAATGGGCTGGTGCACTTAAACTAGAATATCAGAAAAAGGGGACTTCACATTAATTGTATTTATAATGAATTTTTTAAATAATGACAATATTTTTGTTTTGTGAGAATAGGAGTAATAAATTATTATCTATTACATTTGATTGAGAATGATCAAGATTAAAATATACAATTTGTGTAATTTTTAAAATTAGAGATATGTATATAACTTTATTTAATATTCAATATCCGCTATCAATTCATATAAATTTGAAAGATTACTTTTTTTTTCTTCTCAATTTTATATAATGAAACAATATATATTTTTTTAAATATGTTTTGCCTAAATATGTTACTATGTCAAGAAAAAAATATTCAATAATTATATGTTTTTATGATGTCCAAATGTATATAAACCAATAATTATAAGAGGTGTGTTAGGTAAATGATCAATATTAGTGTGGGTCTTAAAATGTATATAAACCAACAAAAGATCCTCAATTTTAGTCAAATTTTAATGGAATAGGTTAATACAAATTGAAACCTTGTTTTATTTTTGTACCAATTGATTAAATCTGGACATAATCGATTAAGTCAACATTTAATTGATTAAGTAAATAACATAATCGATTAATACAGTTTAATTTCATTTTCTGAATTCTTAAAAAAATATTTTAATGGATTAAGTTACTAATATGATTGATTAATATCGACAGTTACTTAGTTTTTCTTTAATTATTGCATCTTCTCTCATTTTATTTCAACATTTTGATTGATTAAGTGTCCACTTTTTTGTAGTTATAACTTTTTGGTGGATTCTAAACCATTTTTATGCAGTCCAAACAGCATATTATATTGAATTGGACCTTAATACATCACAAAAAGAGAATTCTTAAAACAAAAATATTACGATATTAGTATGTTCAGAAACCAAATCTATAGGGTGTGCAGAAAGCAAATTTGCTCACATTTATGAAGATTTTCACTCACATTCATGAAGATGACTCTTTCTTTGTGCATTTAATAGCTAATTTCTTATTTTTCATCCTTTTTGTCCTTACAGTATGAGACAGTTTATAACAAGAACACATCTAAATTAAAGTTCATAAGATCATGCGATTCTCTCAAACCTTGGTAATGTTATCTTTAGGAACATCATGAAACGATCAACCATCATGCGCTAACAAAATATCAGCAACTAATATTTGCCGATAAAAGAAAATAATGATTGAACCAGCATTTGTACTTTCTCTCAGCTGTCAAATACTCACATTCACACACAGTGAAAGTTCTGCTAATGATAAAGCTTAGCAGTATCTGCAAAATTATCGAATATAAGTTTGTTCCAGTCATTTTCTGGTATATAAGTTTGCTGCAACAATTCTTGTAAGGGAGGCTTTGGGTGCATGATAAAGTGTTCTCAGATTTTGGCTGCCATTAACATCAATATGCACGCAAAAATCTAAAACAGGACACAGCATCAAAATGTAACAGCCAGAGTAATATTCATTCAATATGCAGCACCTTATACCTTGTAATTCTATTTCATGTTTCAATAATCTTTGGTTTATTAAAAAAAAACAGGCATGCAAGTTCAAAACATTAATTAACAAGTAAATCATTATCAATGTTGTGAAACTTTAATTAGCACATGATCATGGTAACCGCGACATTCTGCAGGAACTGGGAAGGTTCCTAGACCAAAACCAACTATGCAGAACATCAAACATACTGTTCTGCATAGTCTATTTATTTATGGACATGAAACAGTTCTAAAACTGATAAGAAATTAAATTGCAACCATGTTCATGGTTTTATCCTCCAATTAGCTTGCAGGTTACATCAGCTAACAAAAAAACAGAGGAGAAGTTCGTGCTCAGATGCTTTCAAAATTATACAATCCTTAGGACATAGAGAAATCCCCTGCCTCAAATAACTGAGAAAGTTCATGAAGGAATTTTCCCACCCACATCAATCCTTGAACTCAATTGTACTTCTGTAGCTCTTAACAAACAACAACATCAAGAACTTTAGAATTTGGATTTGAGCTTATCACAACTTCCAAAGCTAGGTCATGAAGTGAAGGATATCCCTTCATTGTATCATATTACAAGTCAATTTGAAATTTCTAACACTCCTTGTGAACATAAGTTTGTGTACTTGTGCATTGATTTGACAATGGTAAGAGAACGGGTGACTCTATCAGCCAATATAACAGTCACTTCAATAGAATCATACATAGATTCTGAGATCATTCAAAAATTCCAATTAATATTTAATGCAACTCAGGAAGCTGGTTCATGAGACGAGTTCTCTTCCACTAATATGTACTATTTTAACCACATTACTAATCGAACGAGATCTCCAACACCATTATCCTCATCATTCAAGTCTCATAACCATATCGTTTGGACCTTATTTTTCTTCTCAGAAATAAAAATTAACAAGCTCGTTTATAAATTGGAGTAAAAAATAAACTAATCCAAACGAACAAAAAAAAAAAATGTAACACCCGAGTAGTTTTATCTGTCAGAGCAAAAAATCAACACAACGAATCCCAGTGCATTTTCTTACCAGTGACAAACATATCCACATTCACCCGTTTGCTGAAAACAATATCCATTGCAGCATTTTTTCAAACAGTTGAGAGAAAAAGTGTTTCATCATATTACACAAATTGAAATTGAACAAAAAAAAAAAAAATTACCAAGATGAGAAAGAGAAGATCACTTCTTTTTGCCTCCCTTGGAAACCCCCTTGCGTCTAGAGGGGATAACAATCTCTCCTTTGAGCACAGGAATCTCCATAATCTGCGTGAGCTCGCCGAACTTCTTCCTGAACTTCTCGACCTGGTCGTCGCTCACCATAACCGCCGAGCGGTTGCCGAGGTAGAAAGGGTGGTTCCCGGACCACACGTCCACCACATACTCCTTCTGGGTCCCACCCGTCGTCATCACCAGCTCTCCGTTACAGTACACCTTGGCGTCGCCATGGAACTCTGGGTGTATATCCTTCTTCCTGCACCGCACCCCACACTGCACCACTCTCCCTACCTGCCAACAAATTCAAACAAAAAACTCTATCAAAATTCATCATTCCACACTCAAACTTGGTACCTCTGAGTTTGAAATTGGTTACGTTTTTCTTAGGAGGTGGAAGTGGAAGAATGGGTGTTCCTCGAAGGAATGTGTTCGTCACACTCTGCGCCATTTTCAGGTACCTATCCGTTTGTGACAGAGATGAGATTATGGTTACGGACAGACATTGCATATGTGGTCGTCACCAAATGGGCTTCTCCATTCGGCCCAACAAGCCCATTAAGCTTTAATTCTAGAAAATATATATATATATATATATATATATATATATATATATATATATATATTCAGGAAGTTATAGTTAATGAAAGCAAAATAGTCATTTTAAAAATTGGAAGAATGTAGGAAATAGGGAGTAAAAGTCCAAATCATTTTGTTCGAATTTTAACCCAGTTCTATTATAATGAAATAATTTTTTTTTAATTTAATACACATTTAAGTAATTTGAAAGTTTTGCTTCATTTTCACTTTTCCTAGTTAGTTTATGCCATCCCAATTATTGAACTAGAAAAAAGAGTGTTGATATTAATTAGTTTTGCTTCTTTAGACAAAACATTCAAAATATTATTCTAAAAACTGAAACATATTTCATTTACTTTAGAAAGTTCTTTCCAAAATATTATTCAAAATATGTTTCATCCAAAATTCATTCAAAAATATATTATATATGCTTTAGAAAGTTTATTTTGAAAATCTCATACCAAAAAACAAATTTCATATGTTTCGAAAATTCTATTTTAAAAATTATATTCTGAAATTTTATTTCCGAAATTTCTTATTTTAGAAATTCGAAAAAGTTTATTCTTTAAATTTTTCAGAATATGTAGAAGTTAGTTATAGCTAAATAGTCAGTTTAAGAATTTGAAGAATGTAGGAAATATAGGAAGTAGAAGTCCAAATCATTTTGGTCCAATTTTTAACCCAAATCAAAATAATTTTTTATTTTAATACACATTTAAATAATTTGAAAATTATGCCATCACAATTATTGAACTAGAAAAAGAATGTTGATGTTAATAGTTAGAACAAAACATTTTCTTTAGGACAAAAACAAAGTTTTTAAGGAAGCTAACACGTAAAAAAAAAAAAAAGGTTCCAAAGGTTCTGTTCTGTGAATACCATCTGATTCCTCGGAAGATATAATGTGTAGCATGTAGTGAGTCATGAACTGCATAAATTTCTGCCATTTTTTTCGCTGGTAATGACTCATTTGGCAATGGCTCTCACCCATGATATTCTCTAACAATCTCATCAAAAATCTATATATATTTCGTCACTTTCAGATCTGATACACACGCAAATACCATAAGAAAAACTTGATTTCACTGATCTCAACTCAACACACTTCACTTCTGGGTCCCTCAGTACTGCATTGTTCAAGAGTGTGAAAGAGAGCCATGATGAATGCAACCATTGCAACTCCCGATGCAAGCCGTAATATTGTAGCTAACAAGGGGTTTGGGATAAGAAGAAGAAGTTCTGGCTTCTGGGGTGAGAACACAAGGGGAAGTCTTAACGTAAGATTTCCCAGTACTCAACCATGCAAGAGTTTTAAGGCTTCGAGTCTCAAGCCTGCCACTGCACGCGCTGTTTACTCTTCAGACGTCAACGTCAACGTAGAGTCTCCGGTAATAGCTACATGCAAACATTTTTCTGATGATACACGTGTGTTTTTTGTCATCTGATCTGAGTCACATGTTGGTGCATGAGATGTTTTTGTTTTCGTTAATGATTCTAAATAGTAATGTCGGTTTTGATTTTTCTGGTAGGCAACGGAGGGATCAGTTTTTCAGAGTCCAAAGGCAAACCCTGAAAATGTAGCTGCCATCATACTGGGTGGAGGTGCTGGAACTCGACTCTTTCCTCTTACCAGCACAAGAGCCAAGGCCGCTGTATGGTTTTCTAGTTTATATCATTTTCTTTAGAGGTTTTTGTTTTAAATTTTCCGACATTAAAGATTCTCGTGACAGTGATGGATTCTGAATGTGATGAAATATATGTGTGGAGTTATTGATTAACAATTTCATGATGTTTGCAGGTTTCCATTGGAGGGTGTTACAGACTCATAGATATTCCTATGAGCAATTGCATCAACAGTGGCATCAGGAAAGTGTACGTTTTAACTCAGTTCAACTCTTTCTCCCTCAATGCGCACCTGTCTCGCACGTATAATATTAAAAATGGAGTGAACTTTGGAGGTGGTTTTGTGGAGGTAAGTTGTTTCCAGCATTTGAAAAAGAGTGAGATTTATAGACAAGTTTGAAGAAACTTATCGGTGAATCTATGATCAAAGTTGGGGTAATTTACATGAAACAGGTCTTGGCTGCTACTCAAACTCCTGGAGAATCTGGGAGCAAATGGTTCCAAGGAACAGCTGATGCAGTGAGGCGATTTATCTGGGTTTTTGAGGTAGGTATTATGAATGCTACATGAATCTATGCTAAAATTTCTTATTTAGTAACATAAAATGAATGTGTGTGTGGATGATTACCATGCAGGATGCCAAGAACAAGAATATTGAACACATAATGATAATTTCTGGTGACCATCTTTGCCGGATGGACTATTTGAAGCTTGTGGAGGTACAACTTAATTAATTTCTCAGCTAAAATTTCATCATTCATTGTACATAGTTCATGGGAACTGTGCTTACAGAAACATGCAGTGACCAATTTCTAAAGTTAACACTAATTGATGAGGACTATGCTTGCAGCAACACAGTGCGAACAATGCTGATATCACAGTTTCATGTGTACCTATGGATGAAAGGTATGTATATGGAAAAGTAAAATGTATTAATTTCAGAAACAATAAACTGTTGGAGTTGACCAATGTTAACTATTTTGTAGCGGTGCATATGATCATGGGCTAATGAAAATTGATAAAAGGGGAAGGGTTACAGAGTTTTTAGAAAATCCAAATGAAGCTGATGTGAACGCAATGGTACAATAGTTGTGCCTTAACTCTCACATTTCAGATATTGAATGAAAAATGAAGTGTTGTTCAGAGCTAATTCACTGTCACTTTGATAACTGCAGCGTGTTGATACCACTCTCCTAGGGTTAAGTGCAGAAGAAGCAGAGAAATATCCTTTCATTTCTCCAATGGGAGTTTTTGTGTTCAGAACTGAGGTGCTGCTGAAACTGCTAAGATGGAGTTGTCCTTCTTGTAATGACTTAGAATCTGAAATTATCCCATCTTCTTTGAGGGACCACAAAGTCCAAGTGAGAAACAATCCAAACCATGGAATTGAATGATGCTCTTATGCTAATGAAGTAAAATTCCTTTCTGTTCTTGATGATTTTGTTTCTGTTTGTATTTTCAGGCATATATGTTCAAGAATTACTGGAAAGATATTGGAACTATCAAGTCCTTCTTTGAAGCCAATCTGGACCTAACAGAACAGGTTTATTTCCTCTATAGTTAATTCTTAATTTGAAGTTTTTTTTCCCATCTGTGACATTTACTGGTTTTATTATTTTTAGTCTCCAAAGTTTGAGTTCTATGATCAGAAGAGGCCTTTCTTCACTTCCCCAAGAAACCTACCACCCACTAGAGCAATAAAATGCAGGGTAAGAGTGATAACTTTTACTGGTTTGCTTCTTTTTTTTTTATGCTATTACAGCAAATGAATAACTGAGCTTGGTTTTTGCAGATTGTGGACGCAATTATCTCTCATGGGGTCTTCTTGAATCAGTGTAAAGTTCAACATTCTGTTGTTGGTTTGCGCTCACGTTTAGAGGCTGGTTCAGAGCTTCAGGTAAGCTTATTCTGCAGTTTTTCTCTGCATCATGAAGGGTTATACTTCTCACCATTGAAAATTGGTACCATGGCCTCAAAATGTCAAAACTTTAGCACACCATTTCACCCCTCTGAGTTGTTTTTTCTTAATTGAAACTGCAGAATTCGATTTAAATAATTGCAAATGAGTATTATAGGAGTAAAAGTTGAGGATGCTGTGTGAGATGCATGTACTTATGAACCTTGTTATGCAGGATACCATGATGATGGGTGCTGACTTCTATCAAACTGATTCTGAAATTGCAACACTGCTGGCAGCTGGAAAGGTTCCAATGGGTGTTGGAGAGAATACCAAAATCAGGTACCATGATGTCACTTAGTGAAACCTTTTCATACTCAAATAGAACAAAAATGTCTAGTGTTGTTCCTTATTCTTTCAGAATCAAAATAGTGTGTTTTTAATGCTCAACAGAAAATAGCAACACAAAATCCAGTAAAAAACTGAATTCTGTGATCAAATGGTTTGGAATTTGACCATTGCCTCATTCTAAGTTCTTTGTTTCTGATTTTGAAGGAAGTGCATCATTGACAAGAATGCCAAAATAGGAAGAAATGTGATCATTGCCAATGCTGATGTAAGTGTTGCATAAAAAACTCACTGTGGAAACATGGTTTTTCACAATCCAACGTTTTTGTTTTGTTTGCTGATTTAGTTTTTTTGATGACTCCACAGGGTGTTGAAGAAGCTGACAGGCCTGAAGAGGGATTCTACATTAGGTCTGGCATCGTAGTTATAGTGAAGAATGCAACAATCAAAGATGGAACAGTGATTTGAAGGAGTTTGTTGCAGAAAGTGTAGTAGGATTAGTCTGTTCCATTGTATACTCCAAGTTACACTTCATGTAGGAACTCTCTCAGTTTCGGAATAAATAGTTTCTGTTGTTTTGTTTCAATCAAAGATTCTTTACATTTTTAAATTTAAATAATTATTTATAATAAAAACTATTTAATAAATATTCCTTTATAATTAAATAATTTTTTACTAGAATAAAGAAAAAGTGAACACTCATTTTACAAAGTGTTGAAGACTTATCTCAGTTTCTAACATCCCTTGCTTTATTCTTCTTAACAATGGAGGATTTCTTCATCCTGATTCTGTTGAGCTTCTGAGACTCTTGAGCAATCAAAGTAGCAGTTGAACTATTCTCATCTAAGGGCACTTCATAGCCATCTTTAAAAGAATCCATTCCTTCTGCTAAAAGATGCCAAAACAAGCCACCAGTTGCTGCACCACCATCACTTGCTGATGAATAGATTGAAGAATAGACCAAGTTGAAAAATTGATCCCTTAGTGTAATTGAGTCACTGCTCATGTTTTTCACTGATACTCCAAACTCACCAAACAAAACTGGCTTCTGAATAATAATCTGTGCATCTTGTATGTGATCATTCAGCCATCGAACCAAAAATAAGGTTTGTTCTTCATTGCTTGATCCTGGTAACCTGCTCATAACCTTACCCAATTCAGCATTATCATCAAAAATAAAATCTTTCCTTAGAATACTAAGAAACCAGTTAGGTGAACTTTAAACCTAACTAAACCTTATAAAATTGGTTTGTAAAGTAAGATTTGCATCATGAATTAATCTCTTATCGGTCGATGTAAGACTTTTAACAATATACAGCAGTACGTGATTGATTGACAGTGTATCAACCTTACAGGACTAACTTGTAAGGTAAGATTTAATTTTATTAGCCGATATGAAACTTCTAACAATATACAGCAGTATGTGATTGATTGATAGTGTATCAACCTTACAAGACTAACTTGTAAGGTAAGATTTACATTCTGAATTAGTCTTATTTTTAATCGATGTGAAATTTCTAACAATATATATCTATCTGTATGTGATTGAAAGAAGTGTATCAACCTTTTTAGGCAGCATTAAGAATTCTAAGGAGATATTTATAGATAAAATGTGTCTAAATGTGGCCTAAGAAAAATGGTGATTGATGATTAAATAGAAGTGAAATTCCACACCATTGATCAGGGTATGAATGAACTGTGGCAAAATCAATGGCAGGGATTTGGTTGTTTGCAATGAAATCTGTTCCAACTTGGAAATTTGGATTAGACTCATTCTTTGAAAGTCCATAGAAGCCCTCCAGACCAGCTTCAAGTAAATGATTTCCATCTATGGATTTCAAGTAAGTTGCCATTTCAGTAATCCAAGCCTGTCAAAATGTTTCAAAACAAAAATCATATATAATTGTATTACTTTTTCATAAATAATTATAAAGGATTCTCTTAGTTTTCTTTTTCTTTGTATTGATAGTACATAAAGGTTTTATTTCGTCATCTAAAGATATATGGTGACATTTGATATGTTTGGTTATTTTATAGTCATCTTCAAAATATATTTACACCAAGTTCGAATTAATTGATGATATATTTTTTTCTACTTTAACCAGAGGCTAGAGTTTCAAACATTTGTTTCAAAAGACAGTTATATCAACCTTGTTTTCAATAATTTTGTAAAAAAAATAGTAGACAGATAGAAGAAATTTATTTATTTTTTATTTTCATCTCTGTATTTTAAAAAAAAATACATTCATGTCTAAAGGTTTTCTACCCTTCTATTCTTCCTAACAAAATTGAAGGCTATATTTATTTGGACAAAACTTTAGAAAATACTTTTTGAGAATTTCAATACACAATAACAAATTCTAATGCATCCAATAAAGAATTTCTTTTTTTAAATAATTTTTTTTTCTTTGTAATAATTACCTGAACTGTGTTTCCTGAATGATCAGAAGGGCATCTAATTTCATTCATGAGTTCCCAAGCCATTATGGTTGGATCATCTTTGTAAACCACTCCCGTGAAGTTATTACGCCTTGTGAGTACACTCTATCATGCAGACAAAACATAAAACCACATTGTTATGTGTCTTTTTCACTTCAAAAACCTTGCTACAAATGTTGTCACGAGCAGAAGTAGCTGAGACAGCAACTAATAATAATAAAAAATTACTGCACACTGCATATGTAGTTAGTGCTGAATTTTTCTTCATGCAGTGTTTGTTTGATTCGTTGTACTTAAATGCTCTTTATATAAGAAGTGGTGGATAGCACAGTGCACATGTACAAACATTAAGATGGTTGAAAAAATCACAAGTTTGTAGGAGTAGCAAGTAGCAACATTCTTTAAGAAAAGTCTACACCTCTATAACAGCTTCATTAATTCTTGCTACCTTTCAGCTGCTAAACATTTATGCTCACATACCAAACAACTACAAAAGCTGGTGATGGTAAACTTTTTTTGAACTTCCTTTTTCCAATTATATACTATAAATCAATAAATCAATATTATTTTGCTGAGACATATACAACTCGAACATGATACTACACATTAATAGATAATCTAATAATAATTTGATAATAGGTGAAACAACATGTTCAACAGACAACAAATCTCTTCAATACATGACTCGAATATCATATTAAAAGTGAATTTTCGGTTTAACTCATTCTTATAAAATGAGCCTGTAAGATAAAATTAACGATTATTTATATATTCTAAATTGATCTGATAAAATAATATTAAAAAGAAAAGAAAATACAGTAATGAAAAGTTGAATTACCTTGATATGGTTTTTGTAGAATTCCTTAACAAGAGAGTTTGTGAAGAAATCATCTTCAGAATGTAGGGACTGGCCCTGACTCTTTGCCCACTCAACATATTGTTTCTTTCCTCCAAAGTCATCATAGTTATTCACCAAACTCAACACCAACTTGGTCCCATACTTTCTGGCTTCTGATATTACAAAGTCTAGTCCCTTCATTATTCACACAGCCAAAATATCATTATTACCGCTGCAGAAAACTGTACACCAATTATAACAGGCATGCATTTCACAGAACAACTAATGTTAATTCTGATATCACTTTGTTAGGTTTATTGAGGAGGTTTTACTGAGAAGATATAACAGTAATGAGACCTGAGTTCAACTATATAAGGTATTGGCATCACTCTCAACAAAAATCTTAAGACAATAAGTTTATGGGTTTTTATTCTTATATAATGCTTTACTTTCTCATTTCTAATTAATGTGAGACTTAGACTCACACTTGAATTCCTAACAATATCTATAACATGATCATATTATATGCTTTCATAAACATTATAATTAAATTTAAACAAATCTTTAATCTTCTTCACACGGCATTTGCTAATCTTACATTGTTTAGAAGTCGAACTCTAAAATTAAATGCCGTCTTACATCGCTTAGAAGTCGAGGTTTAAGGTTATCAGAATGTTTATAGAAAAGAATGCAGTGAGATTGCAAAATGGAGATGAAAACGGACCAGGAACATGTGTTCATTGTAGGATCCAGGAGAGTATTGAAGGGGGTTATCTCCACCATCACTGAAAGCCCATGTTCTTGCTATGCTGAGTCCATGGTTTGCAGCTACTTGAAATGCAGATGAAACCTTGTTTCTCTGAGATGGATCAGAGGCCATGTACATGAGCCAATAAGCATTATAACCATTAGCATAGAAGGGTTTCCCATTCAGCAGAAGCTGCACCCCTCTTACTCTCACAAACTCATCATCATCATCATCACCTTCTACTTTGAAGATCCCAGGTTGTAGTATCATCTGGTAGAGAACCAGAGAAAACAGAAAGAAACCAAGCTTCATTGTTCTGCTTTTCAAAAATCTTCACTCTCTGGTTTTTGGTGGCGTGAAGAACTGGGAATGATACTGCTCAATTTGCAGCACTGAAGCGAGTCCCACACTGTTTATAATGGCAAGTGCGTGTCTGTGAATAGGGACTATCACTGTATTTATATAAGTGGAAAGAAAACTTAAACTTTTAGGTAAATCTAAATTCTAATCTTATGATAATTATCACATTTAATTATTAATGTAAGAATTAAACATCCGAAATTAATTAATGCTATTTGTATAAAATTTCAATGATTGATATATGTTCAATTTTATAATTTTTAATACATTTAAAATAGACGTGGATCTAAAGTTTATTTGTGATGGCATAAAAATTTATTAAATAATAAAATATATAATTCACAATAAAAATACAAACTAATTAACGTATGCACACACAACAAATATAAATAATCAAAAATAAATAATTAAATATTATATCTTAAGGTGCTATTATATATATATATATATATATATATATATATATATATAACAATAATATTTTTTTTTTTTAAATAAAATTATATTGGTATAAGTTTTACATAGTATTAATAAGTTTTTGTCAACCTAGTTATTAAATTAAAATTTAATATTATCATGATTATTAATATCAGTGAAACGGAACAACAATAAAATAATTCTTAAATAATTTATATTTTAAAAATGATGTTATATCGTTAGATATTTTAGATTAATACAGATTTATGTAAAAAAATTCTAAAGACTATTTAATAATATAACATTTGATGGAAATTCAATAGGTGTAATTTGATTGAAATATATTTTATTTGGTAAAGAAATTAAAACTGCTTGTCTGCCATAAAAATATCAAACCTATAGTAGGAATTTAATTTAATTCTCGTGATTTCATTTTTATTTTATTAAAAGTTTAAGAAAGGTGGATAATTATTTAAAACTAATAAAAATATAAGTATAACTATAATCTTAATTCATAATTCATTTTATTTACCCAACGGTAACCTTATACAATTCCTTAATAAAAGTAAATAAAATTATTCTTCATTATACTGATATTCATTATTTATTATTTTAAATATTAATTAAATATTTTTTTACAGAAAATAAAAATCACAAGTCAAGAAAATATGATATCGAGTATCAATTAAAAGAATACATGTTTTTCTTAATATTAAATATAAAAAATAAATTATAAGGGTATATATAAAATAAAAATATCAATAATAAAATTAATATAAAATAATTGTATAAAAAATAAAAAAGATAGAATGTATGTTTTATAAATAAGTTATAAAATTAAATGAAAAAAATTCATATAATTTTTTGGACTATTTAATAACTTGAAAATATTTTAAAATTTTAAAGGTTAAATCATGTCTTTCTGGTCATTTTTTGTTGGAAATATTAATTTGGTATTTTTATAAGTGTCTTAATTTGGTATATTTTGAAAATTTTAATCCAAACATGTCTTTTTTGTTAGTATTATACTAACAACATTAAAAATGTATTACGTGTCAATTAATAATTTTTTGTTTTTTTAATTTAAGAAAAAAATTAAAAATTTGTCACGTGTCAAGTTGATGTGGTGATGACAGTGTGATGTGACAATGACAGTGTTAGATGTCATTATCATGCTAGGTGTCATTGTACTTGTCTTACTTTGATTTTGGTTTTTTTTTTTTGTTTCAATCTAGTAACAAATTTTATAAAAATTCAATAATTTTTGACACCTAGTGTGTTGTGACACGTAACATTATTATTATCACGTGGCACGACGATAACTAAACAAATGACATTTTTTTTAACATTAAAAAATTAAAATTAAAATAAATCACAAATTAATACGTCACACCTCTTTAAACTTTGTTAATACATCACTGACAAATAAAACTTAATTACATCGAATTTCTCAAAATAAAAATCAAATTAATATTTAAAAAAATGGAAATTAAAAGTATAATTCAACGCAATTTAAAATAAAAATAGATATGTACATATACATTTTTATTTTTATATGCAATTTTAAAAACAAAATATTATCCATAATTATACACATCTCTAACCGAGATAAAATTTTCACTTAAAATCAAACTTGTTCTAGACGACACCTACATCATCCGGTTCATTTATTACTTTTAATTATAAATGAGATATTAAAGTAGCTTATTGTACTTATAAGATACATCTTAATTTTTACTTATTATCGGTAATTTATCCTATTTAAAGAAAAATACAAAATAAAATATATGAAAAAAAGAACAATTTGTTTAAGTATTATAATGTGATAAAGGTAAACCGTGTTGGAAACAATTTATACTAAATTTCATATTTTTTTTTATATTTTAATTTTTTTTTAAATTGGTATGTGAAAAAAAGTTACACATTGTTTATAATTAATTATTCAAATCAATAAAATTCATATTTAAAAATAATTATTTCTCAATTTTAATCTATACTTAAATTTTATTAAATTACCATAAAAAATATTTTATTCTTGTATTATATTATCTAATTATGGTCTGATACATCCAATAAATTTTACATCGTTTAGGAATCGAAGTCAAACGAAATTTAAATATTTTTACTTCTCTCCATCTTTTGAGGTGTCTTTTAAAAACAAAATTGTGATGAAGTTCAAATTTGGGTTGGCCGGAAACATTAGGTGCTTATTAATTAAATTAATTATAATTTATTTTTCTCATTTCAAATGGCCTTACTTTTCATGCATTCTCTCACCATTTGAATGCCATAAGGCTCCTAAGATATAATTGAATTGACTGTTTGTGATGGAATATATATTATTGAGTAAATAAAAAGAAATTATACAAAAGAAAAAATGTTAGTGATTAAAGTTTATGGAATTATAGAGAAGAGAAACTGAGATGTCAATGTGAGAGTGTGTTGTGGGGTCTGAAAGTGTATCATTTTGATGCTGAAATGATGATGGAACACAAAAGCATCATAATTTTTTATGTCCATACATGCAACATTGTTGCCCCGTGAATTCTATGAAATCGACTTTCGGACAAAATTTAAGGTCCGATGCTTCGGATGGAATCATGCTCCCAAAGTGACATGCTTCAGGCTCGCTTTTAAAATTAATCTTTTTATAATTATTTTTAAATTAAACATATTTTTAGTCTTTTAATTTTTCTTTTCATAAAAATTGAAATGAGTCTTTTTGTTTTGAATTAATTTAGTTATATATATAAAATATTTGACATCATTTTTACTTTTTATATATATATATATATATATATATATATATATATATATATAATTGTTTATCTCAAATTCGATCTAGATTAAAAGATTAAATTGACTAAGTTTAATTTTTAATAAAAATTAAAGGAAAAAACATATTTAGCTTTTATTTTATTTATAAACTTCACTTTTTTAACTATTTGTCTATTTTCACTGACTAGTTTTTATTTATAAATTGAATTTCAGTGAATCTGAAAATAAATTCCATCCAACATTTCCAACTGGCTTTAATGGCACCAAGAAATTACCTGTCTACCACTTTAAAATTTGCAAACTTTTGTTGAAATGCTTTTAATGGTAAGCCAATCAAAGTAACACTTACATGTTGAAATTTTCTTAAAATAAATTTTAAATCAATTATAAATAAGATAAATTTATAATATATAATAAATTTTATTTTATTTTACTAATTAATTTTATAAAATTGAGTTAAATTTAAATTTATTTCTTAAGAGTATTTCAATCATCAAACATATATTTTAATAAATTTATTATTATTAGACATAATATCAAATTATTCATTAATATATAATCTCACACGTAAAATTATATACCGTAATATAAAAAAACTTGATTGATGAAATTTTTAAGAATATAATCTATTTAAAATTATACATAAAAATTAATAAGATAAAATTGGAATTCCAAAAAAAGTTGTGAGAATAAAATGTATGTTAAACCTATTTAGTAATATGTTGATTAAGGATAAAGTGATAAAAGTGATAAAAGAGTTAATTAAGGACTATTTTGTGGATTAAGTCTTGTCCTTTAATGAAATAAGAGGAGGAATCAGAACCTCTCAACAATATTTGAATACTCTTAAGTTACAATAAAGTTAAATGTTTGCAATTTCAACTACATTGTTTAATCGATCAATTATGTTTCAGATTTAGTTTTTGATCATGGACGTTTTTGGTGGGTTTCGTCTTAAATTCATGAACTTTTGCCAAAAAAAAATAAGATATTTTGATAATATTTCGTTGCCAATGCAGATAATACAACTTTTTTTTACTACAATTTTTTAAATATTAAAAATATTATAATGTTTGAAAATCTTCGCTTGATAATTTAAACGTACGAAGTAATCAATTCTTACTATCTTGAATTTTAAAACATTTGTCAGAATATTATTGATTAAGTTTAATTAAATTTTGAATTATTTTATATTTTTTTTTGTATTTTTAATTAAATTGTTTTATTTATTAATCATTAAAAAAATATTTCTGAATGATGTATTTCTACCACTTAATTTTTTTTATTAATTAAATAATATGATTATTATTTTATTTTATTCTTTGTTTTATTGTGAAAATTTATGATTGATATAAAATCATAATGAAGCAATAAAATAGATGATAAAATAAGATAACCTGCTATTCAATTAATAAAAAATAACTAAAATGTTGAAATTTAATTGAAAATACAAAAAATTTGAATAATCGATCCATAAATTCCTTTTAATTGAAATTCAATTTAAAAATACACAAATTTATAATAAACTTAAAATTTAACTAAATCTATTATTAAAATCTTGGAATTCAATTTAAACATAATTCTTTGGTGGTTAAAACTTTCAAATTAGTGATTATACTAATTCACAATCCAATTATAATTTTATTTACAAAATTATTTTAAAAATTAATTATTTTTATTTTATATATTAATATCTAAATTAGTTATTACAGTAATCAATTTTTTTTAAACTGATTTTTATTTAATAATTTTATTATAGTGTTAATTTTAATTTATAAATAAAATTAAATAATAAGCTTTTTTATTAGAATAAGTTATTATTTGTTTTTTTTAGTATACAGAATAAAATAAAATTGAAGGTAAACAGTTTCATTTTATCAATAAATGCACTACCTTTATTAGGAAAGATTAATTAATTGAAAGAAAACTAAAAATAAAATATTAATATTACAAACTTAAGAATAACAACGTTTGAAAAAATAAATAAAAAATCAAACTTAATATCCTGTGAGAGACGGTCAACATATTAGCATGAAACCAAATAGTCATCTCCAACCCAAACCATCCTTTTTCTAACAGTCAACGTCAACTTACTGATGGCTCACGTGATCAACAAGGTATGTTTTTTTTTCTTCTGTCAATTAATTTGAATAACAATTTTAATAGTAAGAAAGTTGTTTTTTCTTTTTGTTTTAAAAATTATAACATACATGGTGTTTTTTTTTTAGGTTATTTATTTATCTAGGATAAACTGATTAAAGATTAAAAGGAATTTTCATTCAGCTATTAAGAGTATGCTGAAAGTTATTAGTATTTTGGATGAAATTATACCTATAGAGAAGACCTGAAATCACTTATAACATCAAACTTTAAGTTCAAAGGTGTTTGTTTTTTAGGTTTTATAGGTAAATATTTGATTTTTATATTTGTTTTTTATTCAATTACTTAATATAAAAAGTAATGTGATTTCTTGTGTTAAATTGATCATGTCATGTATTAAAGTCTAGGTTTATCATGTGTTAAAATCTGTTTTTTTTTTTTACTTTATAATGACTTTTATTTTGTCTAATGATAACTTTTAAGTTGATTTTAATACATGATGTAGTAGATCTCAGCACCTGACAAAATACATTTTAACATGTAACTAATTATATTTTGACATGAAATTCTTTATTCAAAATTTGAAACTCAATTAAGTCTTTTTTTAAACAATAAAAACTCAATTGTGTAAAAAATAAAAATACAGAGACTATAACAAATTAAAGACCTAAATACATGAACCAAAACACTAATTATTTTTTTTTCTCATATCACAGTTAACTTTATCATTTATATTTATCGTAAAACTTTCAACTTTTATTTGAATTTTTACCTTGTATGTATAACTTGATGTTACTTGAAACATTTAGTGATAAGACTCAGTAAATTTTGTTTCTCATAAATCATTCAACTTTATCCTTTTGATATCATTCAACTCTATCCTTTTCATTAATAGTTGAATTTCTAACACAATTAGGTCGGTGTGTACAAAAATATTGTGATATGATGAAAGAAAAGATTTTTTTTTTTTGTATTCATATAGAATAAGAAATTGAAAATAAGTACGAATGTGTTTAGAACGAAATATACACATAAAGAAGGCAGAGTTATAATGTAACAATGGTACCAATAAAGGTTCAAAAGATACGAGTAACAATGTAACATCTATGAAGGAAAAACAACTTTTAAGGTATGAAAAGCAAATATGTTATGTTAACCGAAAGTGAAAGGTAAATAAACTGATAATTTATTAACAAAAGATTAAAAACTGAAGAATCCTGAGTTTGAAAAGCAAAACGATTGTGACGATGATGTTCCATTACAAAGATACTCTAATGTTAAGAAAAGAGAGTAAAAGGTTACTGTAATGTCCAACTGAAATCTTGAAAAGTTGATGGGAAGGTAAAGCTCACCAGCAATTCCTTGGGCTCTGTTCATGTGCAGAGTGCACAAAATTGTTCTATAAAAAGGTTCCAACAAACATCACACATTCCATTCGCAAGTCAACGTATCCAACTCTATTCATTTTTCATCAGAGTTTCAACGTTTTATCTTAGTTTTTTGGGTGAGAAAAAGAGAAAGGTAGAAGATAATGGGTTCAGTTTCTGAAACCGTTTGCGTCACCGGAGCTTCTGGTTTCATCGGGTCATGGCTCGTTATGAGACTCATCGAGCGTGGCTACACC
>Ga0214544_1004559_pt1 | contig 27734 bp, 7 predicted proteins | sample CNSS3metaG_FD_160074 | JGI IMG/M metagenome (GOLD analysis project Ga0214544, IMG submission 160074) | Root nodule microbial communities from cowpea collected in UCLA plant growth center, Los Angeles, California, USA - CNSS3 | ecosystem: Host-associated > Plants > Roots > Nodule | place: USA...
ATATATATATATATATATATATATATATATATATATATATATATATATATATATATATATATATATAGCCTTAAGTTTGATACATCTCATTTTCTTAAACGACCTAAAATATAAATAGCTTTATTTTAACATTTTTCTCTTATACCTCAATTATCAGACGATAAAATATAGGTTTAGATTCGAGATTAAATTATATGTAAAGAAAGAATTGATACTCCAGAGAATATGTCTTAAACGAATCTATCTAATTAAATACGTAAAATCTGTAATTTATCATATCTTTAAACTTTTATAAGCATTTGCAAGAGAAAAAATAAAGAAGAAGATATTATTATATATTTTTTTGTTTATTTTAACTTAAAAGACTTTCATTTAATCAAAGGAGGGAATATATCCATAAGGGCTATCGTTAAAGGTTTTTCTATAATAACTAAAAGAAGGTACATTTAAAATTATTGTCTTTCTTTATTTTTTTCTAAAGTTTATGTAATATTTGAATGGGAAAAAAATCGAAAAAAATATTATTAAATATTTGTTAAGCTTATTTATTATTTTCTAAAATATAAAAGATTTTCATCAAAATAGGGAGTTTCCAAGATATCTATCATCAAAGTGAAAGATTTTATGAATAACAAGTAAAAAGTAATTTAATATGATCAACTTTAATATATATTTTTTGTTTTATAATTATTCGTTTACTAGAAGAAGTCTATACTTTCTCAAATATAATTTAAAATAAAAATGTAATTAGAGTATAAATTTAAATCAATGAATAGTTTAATAAATTAAAAGAAAAATAAAACGATTTTACATTCTTTAAAAATTATTATTATTATTATTTTATTAAATTCTTATTAATATCTTAAAATTATTTCTGGCATAAGGTTGACAGCAGCTACGTTAATAATATATAAAATATAAAATCCTTTAAATTAATCTTAATGATAAATTTGACAGTAAAAACATCAAGAAGGATGTAAAAGGTTGGGCAAACTAGCACCGTCAAAATGGATTATTCCTTTGGCACACAGTTTCATCAATATTTGTTGATTTCCACAATTAAAATTTAAAAAATTGATGTGGCCTCTTCCCACATGCACAAAGTAATTGGACCCTCTCTGTGAATTATAAAGGTTAAAATATTTCGTTGATGCTCGATTTGGTTCAAAAATTTCAAATTGGTCCTTGTATTTTAATTGATCTCAATTTCGTTCTCGTTTTTGTAATTGAGTATTAAATAAGGGCAATCGGTAACAGTGTTAAATTTTGTAATGTTAACTTGTTTTTGAATTTCTAACGTGACGTTATGTATTATTTTTTAGTATTGCGACTGAGAATTAAAAAAAAAACGTTGTGCTTGAAACCCTAAATAATGTAATCTAGGGATTGGATTGGTAAAATCAGTAAGTGTGGGAATGCGAACAACTTCTTCACTTCCACCCTGTCCAATGAAATAAAAAACCCCCAATTGCAAAATTAGGTTTTCGAAAACCAAAATACAAAAACAACATCCACCAAAAAATAAAACTAAAATCATTTCCATATCTCATACCTTGAACTTTGGGCATCCCCGAAATTTTCTCCCTCTGTTCTTAGCAGTTTTAGCCCGTCTCGTGATTGCTTTCTCACCGCAATAGCATACAGGTGCGAAATCGAATCTCCTTCACACACCCCATGGGAAGAAACGCTAGAATTTTTCATTCCTCAACCATTGCAAGTGTAGGACGAGCAAGAATGAGAGGGAGACATTACCGGTGCAAACAAAGCAAAACGGAGGAGACAAGAAACCTTCTGCACCCTCTTTCAAACACTTACCCTCTCTCAACATTATCTTCTTAAAAGGGAAAATAACAATGGCTGTTTACGGTGCAAAAACAACTACTCAATGGCACGTAAGAATGAACATTACAGCCACATCATCACATAGAAACGTCATTTGTCAACCGTTAACGATTGCCCTGATTTAATACTCAATTACAAAAATGAGGATGAAATTGAGATAAATTAAAATACGATAATCAATTTGAGATTTCTGAACCAAACCGAGGACTAACGGAGTATTTTAACCTATTATAAACTATAAGGGCTAAATATAAATTTTTTGTCATTTAATTTTAACTAAAATTTAGGATTAGTCTCTTTTAAAAATTTTGAACTAATTTAGTCTCTTAACTATATAAATGAGTGGATTAAGTTCTTTTAACAAGATTTTATTAAATTTAGTTAATGTTTGAAACACATTTCATTATAACATTTTAGTTTGTTACACCGTTTGACATATTTTTATTTTAATGTTAATTGAGAAACGCGTTTTAAACATCAAATGAATTTTAAAAAAATTGGTTTAAAAAACTAAATACACACATATCTAAATATGAGAGACTAAATTAATTCAAAATTTTTAAAACAGATTAATTCTAATTTTTTCTAAAAGTTAAGGATAAAAAATATATTTAACTAAATATATAATAATTGAAGTTTCTACGTCATACGCGAATAATATTTTATAAATGAATAACTTTTTAGAATAATATTTATATGTTTTTATATTCCAGAAGAATTACATTTCTAGGCTTTTAGAATAATTTAAATTAGTTTATGTTAACATTCTTTAATAATATATTAATAAATTGCCTCAAACTAATTACATCAACAGTTGTATTTGTAATAAATAAATGAAATGTATTTATTGAGAAAACAATATTACCTTAAAGTTAGTTTAATAAATGACATATTTATTGTCATAGTTAATTTGTATAAATATAATAGCTAACACCGGCTTTGTTTTATTTTAGTTACAATTTAACAAAGTCCTGCATAATTAATTAATATTAAATATTATAAAATTTTATAATTGATTGTGATATAAAATTTTATAATTAATGTTTCATTTTATTTAGAGATAAAAATATTCAGATATTATATAACTATCATTTACAATTATATATATATATATATATATATATATATATATATAATAAAATAAATAAATAATTTTAATATAATTCTATCTTTAAAATAATTAAATAATAAGATTTAATGTCATCAAATTTAATGTTCCTACGCTATTAATTATGTTCTCTGAAATTTTATAATTAATTTTTTATTTATCATTCAATTTAACTTTCTATTTTACTTTTAATTATACAATGAAATTATTTAATAACTTTTTATATTATTCATATTTTTAAAATAATTTTATTTAACTAAATTATAACTATGTTAAAATTATTTTATTATTTTATTATTTTATTATTTTAATTTTAATTTTTATGTATTAAATAAATTATCAATGATATATTTTTATTTTCTAAATAAAATAAAACTGTTTTAATAATTATTAAGATAAAACTAAATTAATGGCACACTTAATTAGAACTTCAATTTTATTGTTTATACCTTAACTAGTTGATGGTTAACATTCTCTTTAATGAAATCAATTATAGCAGACATTTTCTTTTCAACACCCTAATCAATACACGTAAAGACTGTATAGTATAATAGAAGAAAATGAACAATTACCAGAAAGATAAAAAGTACAGTTCTTGTTAACCAGTATTATAAGACTATCAGATAGTTATGATATTAAATAAAATTTGATATAATTACAATTAATATATTTTATTTTATTTAAAAAAATACTTATGAACAGTATAATTGTTATAATATTTTATTTAATATTTATTAATAAAAGTTAAAAAATAATTAAATAATAAAATAACTATATTTTAATATTATTAAAAATTAAAATATAATTAAATATAAAAATTTTAAATTAATAGAAAAACTAACAAAAAATAAATAGTATTAAACATCTAAAAGATTTACAAAATAATAATAATTAAAGTATCAATTTAAAATTTAATTGAGTTTCTTAAATACTTATTTTTTTCTTACAAATTTTAAAAAATATTTTTGTCTTTATAAAATTAGTTATATATATTTATATTATTTTAATTAATAAAATTAATTATTTCTTAACCAATATAGTTACTGGTTAGCATTTTCAAAACAATATATTAAAATTAATTACATTTCTCATTATTTTTTAAGTCAAAACCTTAAAAACAAGATCATGAAAATAAACTCTAACAAAGTGTTGTCTAGGAATACTTTAATAATTCTTTCATGGGAAAGTGATGTTTATGGGATCCTTGCATGACATTTTCTATTTAAAATGTTGTCTTAGGTTAACACTTTTAAAGTACCTAATATGTAGAGGTGTCAATTTGGCCCCTAGCCCATGGGCCAGTCCTGGCCCACTCTTCATAAAGCCCCCTTTTAGGGAGCCCCCAAATGATGGGGCCAAAAAAAAGCCCCAGCCCCCAAAGGCCCCTCTCTAGTGGGTTAGGGCTAGGGCTAATGTGGGTTAGCCCCCCAAATAATACTACATTAAGTCAGAGTCAAAGATCAAGTTGAGCGACCCGAACGGGTCCGATGATCCGGACGAGTTCGACGACCCGAACGAGCCCAATGACCAGGACGAGCCCGAAAACCCGGACGGACCAGATGACCGAGATGGGCCCGACGACCCAAACGGGCCCGAAACCCGGACGGGCCAGAGGAGGCAGATGGGTCCTACGACCAAGACGAGCCCAACGATCTGAACGGACCGAATACCCGAACGGGCCCAACAACTCAAACATTCCCAATGATCCAGACATGCCCAACGATCCGAACGGACCCGACGACTCGTATGGACCTGACGACCCGAATGGGTCCGATGACATGTACGTGCCCAACGACCCGAATGGGGCCAACGAGCCGAACAGGCCCGACGACCTAAACGTGCCAGACGACCTAGACGTGCCAAACGACCCGAGGACCCGAATGAGCCCGATGACCCGAACGGGCCCGACGAACCAGATGGACCGGATGACCCAGACGTGCTAGATGACCGAATGGGCCCGACAACCTGAACGGGCCCGATGACCCAAACGGGCCCGACGACCCGATCGGGTTGTCTTCGGGCCCGTTTGGGTCGTCGGGTCCATACAGGTTGTCGGGCCCGTTGGGGTCGTTGGGCCTGTCTGGATCATTGGGCTCGTTCGGATCGGTGGGCCCATCCGTGTCTTCAAGCCTATACGTATGGCTCGTCTTGGTCATTAGGCCCATCCGACTTGTTGGGCCCGTTTGGGTCGTCGGGCCCGTTTAGGTTGTCGGGCATGTTTGTGTCGTCGGTCCCATCTGCGTTGTCAGGCTCGTCTGGGTTGTAGGACCTGTTCGGGTCGTCGCATCCATACGGGTCGTCGGGCTTGTTTGGGTCATAGGGCCTGTCAAGTTCGTCGGGCCTGTCCGGGTCATTGGGCCCGTCCAGGTCATTGAGCCCGTTCGGGTCGTCGGGCCCTTCCATGTCGTTGGGCTCGTTCGTGTTGTCGGGTTTGTCCTGTATTCGGGCCCGTCTGGGTCGTCGGGCCCATTCGGGTTGTTGGGCCTGTTTGGATCATCGGGCCCGTTCGAGTCGTCGTTCTTGTCGAGGTCGTCGGGCAGGTCCGAGTCGTTAGACCTATTCGGGTTGTCGTGCTTGTCCGGTTCGTTGGGTCTGTCCCACAGATAGTAATATATTTTAAAAAATAATATATTTTTCATGTGGAAGATGAAAGCCCATGGGTTGGCCCTGGCCCACAGGGCTTTTGTAGGGCTTTTGGCCCTGTGGGCTTCTTTGTTGGGGGCTTTTTTTTTGTGTGGACTTTTTTGACCCTAGCCCACATGGGCCAGGACAAAACCCTGTGGGCTGGGCCAAATTGACACCTCTACTAACATGTCTATAAAGCTATAAAGGAACATTTTTCGATGAGAATTTGTACAATAAATATATATAAAATTATATGACATACACAATTTTTCTCTTATAGAATGCATAATCTCTTAATGAGAGAGTGTTAAGTAGAAATAACATTTAGTTTATGAAAACTATGGTGTGAATAGCAATGCATGGGTAGCCTAAGTAAGTGTTTTTGGAAGATGTAAAATAAATTAACATTCACTACAACCATCCATTGCTTTTGGTGTGAGTGCTTTGGTTACCCTCTGTCCTCATTTCAATTGCTCTTTCTTTTGAACCAACTTCTTGGTGTTGAAACCTACTACAACAATATTTTTTTTTTCATCAAACGACAAAAAAATATTATATGTTTATATATAAATATCACTCCATACTTATAACATATTGAAGAGCTTTAACTTGTGTATCGAAACTAAAATTGTCTATTTTATGGAATTTTAAATGGAGAATGAAAATAAATCTATGAATTTTTTCTATATAAATATGATTTTATATGTATTAGAACATTTTTTATGTAATAGAGTATTTAACTAATAAAATCATGTAAAGTCTTTGCTAGTTGCAACCGTTTTTAATTGGGCCTTTTCACTTGGATTTTCGGGCCGATAATCTTTCATGGCCTGATTTATCTAATGATGGGGCTTTTCTCTGCACCTCCAAAACTTTCTTCGGTACTCCATTTTTTTTTTTAATTCTTCTTTTGTTCTTTTCAGTAAAAAGTAAAAATTAATTTTTTCTCTGTTATATTTATTACAGCAGCCCACATCTTTATAGGAGGAAAAAAATTAATTTTTACATTTTACTCAGAAAAACAAAGGTGAAATTAAAAGTCTTTTTAAAAATATAGAAGAAACATTTGAAAGTGCAGAGAGAAGTCCACTCTAATAATTTAGACTTAATCATGTCCCTTGTCTCCAATTTTTTTTTGTCTAGGAATTTGTAACCATAAAAATAATACAATATTAGTCTAATGAATAATTTTTAGTTTTAAAATTCCAAAAGATGGGGAAGGTAAAAATATTTATAGGTTTAATTAGAAACTTTCAAGGCTGATAGGGGAGTTTCATGGGTATGACCCAATGTAATTGTTTGTTTTTTGGAGTTTTCTCATTTTTGTTCTTAGTAAGGAATTTCACAATCTTTGATGAAAAAATTCAACATATAAATACCTTAAATGTGTTTACTAATAAATGATCATTTTTTTTATATTAACAAAAATATAAGGGATAAGAAAATCAATGCATACCATGTGTTTATTGTTGTTCCAGATTCAAATTGATCGGCTTGTGTAGCATGCAATTGAAAAAAATTGTTATTGTCAAGCATGAGGCTTGAGAATTCATCTTTTTCCTACAAAATAAATTTTAAAAATAATGCATAAAATCGTAAGAAAAAAAATGTGAGCATGCTATGGCTTCTCTCAATTTTATTTACATGATTATTAAAATAAAGGAAAAAACCTTGGATTCCAATTGTTTGTTAAGATCTTCCAATTTGCGCACCTGCAAATATATATAACTAATACAAATTAATTTACAAGCCTTTTGAATCTATTTTAGTGAAGATAAATTTTGCTATTGATATTGATCTTTTGCTATTTATTTTCAAATATGACATTGTGAAAGAATAAACAAAAAAAAAAATAAATATATATATATATATAAATATATATATATATATATATATATATATATATATATATATATATATATAAGTCAATCTGAAATAATGATCAATTTTAATGATAAAAATACTTTTGAAGATCAATTTAAAAACTAATTTTTTAAGTAGTTAAAATTTTAATAAATAATATTACTAACCAATTTAAATATAAATTCATAATAAAAACTATTTGAATTACCAATTTAAATACTAATTATTATTTCTTTTAATAGAAATTATTTTAGTTAAAATAATTTTTAGTTTGGAAATTAGTTTCTAAATTTATTATTATATTACTAAAATTTAAGAATCTTTACTGTTATTAGGATAAATAGAAAAATAATTTTTAATCCACTTATCAAGTCTTTGTTATTGACAGAACGTAATTTGGGACAACAATAACATACCCTCATTTAATTAGTAGTTTGAGACAATAACATACCTTTTCGCGTAATTCATCAGCCCGTGCCATGAGTTTCTTTGTCTGCAATTTAAAGACACACCCGACAATAATAATCAACATAAATAAATAAATAAATGTTTTTTTCTTCATTTTAATCTTTTTTTTTATTAAATATGTTTTTGTCCCTTAACTTGTAGTGATTTAGTCATTCATTTTTCGAAATACGTAAATTTAGTCATTTTAATCAAATTTTGTTAAATTTATTTCACATTTCAAACACTTTTCATAATGATATTTGACTTAACATTAAAACAAAAATGTATCAAACATTATAAATAACTCAAATACAATATTAAAATGCACACGTAGCATCAAATAAACCTAACAAAATTTGATTAAAAAGACTAAATCCACGTATTTTAAAAGATGAAGGACTAAATTGGTCCAAAGTTTCGAAACAGACTAATTTTAAAATTCTCTGAAAATTAAGCGACCAAAAATATATTTAATTTTTTTTTTTTTTTTTTTCTGTTTGTGATTTTATTATTTTTTATTAATGCTGGCGCAGCATCCAAAACTTTTATTAATATATGCATGCACGAGATAGTGAGTTTACTTGCTGCTGTCGAGTTAATGCAAGTGTAATGTCTAGTTGTTTCTCAAGGCTCTGCAATTCTTTAAAGCTAAGAGGCTCAAGTTCTTCTCCTTGAAAATGCCTTAAAACACACAAAACAAACATTTAATAAACTAATATATACACAACATTTTTGTTTCTCAATATATCTAATTAATTCAAAGAAGGATAACAAACTGAAAAATATATGCCAAAAAATTTCACACTTATTTTCTACGTCTATATTAAGAGGATACCTTTGTGTCCGCTCAAGAGATTCGTATTTCGCTCTTAATTTCAAGAATTCATGATATGAACTCTGCAAGGGACAGTACTATTAATATGCATGCTCACATTGTCAAATAAAAATGCCAACATAATGTATTCATAGAAGCAAACCCTCCTAAAGAACAATATTTGTGTTAAAAAAAGTGTAAATAATTAATTAAGACATGGAGGTGTTTGCAACCAATTTCCTCTGAATAATTTTGAAAAATATTAAAAGTATAATAAACTTAATTATTTTAAAAAATACAATCAATAAAAATATTAAAAAAAAACTAATAGTATAATTAAAGTATGAGAATCATATCACTACAAGAAAAAGTTATTCAGAGGCATTGATTGGTGTCTGCATCGTGTGGGTAAAAAATCTACCCTCGAACTGTAGAAGCTACAACGTTTTGCGTCGGCTTGAGAGATTGACTACAGTATCTTCGATCAAGCCGTCACTTAAATTTTATTTTTTAAAAATAATATTGCTATAATAGTGTTTGTGTAGCCAACGCTCATTCTTTATTTTCTTAAAATGTAATTAACACTAATGTTGGTCTAGTCGATTCTCACTTTATAATTTTAAAAATTTATCAATGATAGTGTTTCTTTAACCAACATTTTTTATGATTTTTTTTAAATAAAATAGTGGTAATAGAAAGAAAATTTGGAAACTGGTTTAAAATATTTTTATATAATTTTTACCAACACAGATGGATTTCTAATATATTTTGCATTGGATTTCTAATATATTTTGCATTCGATCGGAAGTGTCACATTTCAGATAAAACCAATTTAATATATATATATATATATATATATATATATATATATATATATATATATATATATATATATATAAATAAAAGTGCAAACCTTATTTTATAATCTGATATAGAATTGAGTTAAATTTAAAGTCTATCTGTTAGCTTTTTAGTTATTATTTTTCATAAAAAAGGGGAAAAACATAATTCATAATATTTATTAGGATTAAATAGTTTCTAAACTTGAACGCAAAATTATAATTTATTCCTATTTGAAATTTTGATACATTTTTGTCCATCAACTTTAAAAATAAATGGATATAATCCTCTAGAATTTAAAGATGTTAACTTTTTATTTATGTATTTAACGATTTTTGAGACTGACATTTGAATTAAAATGTATCAAATATGATAAATAACTCAAACGTTAACTCAAAACGTTGTTCGATAATAAAAAAATTGAATGTAATTGGATTTAAAAGATTAGATACATTCAATTTTAAAGTTTGCAAATCAAATTATATCAAAGTTTTGAAAATAAATTCTAATTTCACGCTTTAGTAACTAAACACTTATCTATTACTAACAACTAAACTAATTAAAAATACCATAATAAAAAGTAATGAAAACGATGACTAGAAAATTCTCATTTAAAGTAAAAGTTTTAGACACTATGTTATATAATGAGATAAGATTAGAAAAGAAAATTGATATATATGAAAGAGAAGAAGAAGAAACCTGTGATTCGAGTTCCGAGTCACCGGTCTGTAACTTGCTGTAACGACATTGGCGATACCTCTCAACGATTTTGTTAAGACTGATCATAATAATAATAAAGAAAAAAGCATTATTAGTTTGTTAATTAATTTAAGTAATGCTAGATAGAGTAATGGAATATAATGTACATGAACAAACACTATTATAAAAGCTTATGATTAATGGTAAAATTCATCTACTTCAAATTGATTTACTAATTAGTATATACAGCAATTCTAGGGTTTTATGCAACGGTTATAATAGTTGCATCAAACTTTTAAACTTAGTATATATTAATTAACCATGTTTTACATCGCTTCAGCATAAGATATTTTATTAGATGATGATTAGCAGGTGAAGTATTGATCATGGACATGCAAATGCATGTTATATGGCTTAATTAACTTATTAGTTTGTTCCATCTTTAAAATTTTTCCTTTTTTTTTTCTCAACTTTTTTGGTAGACTTCAACTCTTAGGACACTATCCTTTGTTAGGTTTACGGAGAGGGTTTTATTGGAGAAATATAATACCAGTGGTACCTGAGCTCAACCACATAAGGCATTGACATCATTATCAACTCAAAACCTTAAGATAATGAGTTTATGTGTCTTTATCCTTTGTTCTACTTTCTCATTTTTAGACAATATGAAACTTAGACTCACACTTAAATTCCTAACGTCCTCCAACTAATATAATCTCATATATGATCTCAGTAAAATCTGAATATTCTAGGCCCCTAACATAAAGCATATGGTATGCTTATGCATGCATGTGTAGGAAGCATGCTATATATACATCCGAGGAACTCAATTAAAACAAAGCATCAAAATGTTGGACCATATCTTTTTATCTTTTCTTTTGAGTTGTATACAACTTTTGAGGGTAATCTAAAATACCACCCTCGTATGATAAAACAAATTGAGAATCATTAAGCTCGTTAATATTCAATAAAGAACAAGATTAGCTATTAATCAGCTCAAATTAATGATTAACATGGGGTTCCTAAACAATAATCATGCTAGCATCATTCGTAGCACTCACCATGATAACCAAACCACAGAATATGACTGTGTAATCGTTTTTCAATACAGATTTGTAGGAAGAATATGAATTCAACAAACAAGATCTGATCGACTGAAAATTATTATAGTGACATGAAAAGATCAACTTCCATAGACTTTTATATGTCGAACTTAATTCTAGTAATTAGTTTATAAAGTAATTTGCAATGAAAGGTTAACAAATATAAAAAAAGAAATCTGCAAAAAGCTGAAAATTGTTAAAAGTTATAAATTTATGAGAGCTTAATTTCTTATTTTGTGAGTTTTCGAGTTTTCCTGGTTTGGTAGTTTTTAAGGTTGTATTAGAAATATCATCTTATAACCTTGTCTAAGCGGGTCACCACACGAATCTGACTCGGATACCACTGTTGGATCTTTTGAGAGAGGATCACTGAGAAGATAAACACCAATGAAATCTGAGTCCAACTACATAAGGGATTGACACCACTTTCAGCCTAAACCTTAAAGACAAGACAATAGATTTAAGGGTCTTTCATTTTTATATAATATTCTACTTTCTCATTTATAGTCAATGTGGGATTTAGACTCACACTTGGATTCCTAACATAGTCGACTTATGATCTTATGTAAATTTGGATTACTCTGACGTCTAAAATCTTGAGACATAAATTTGAATCACTCCATGCCCTAATTAACTATGCATGTACAGCGGCAACATCTGTTGGCAAATTCAATTAAGAAAGCAGAAGAAAGATGAAAGAGAAAGAGAGAAATTACTCAGTGCTGCTGTACTGAAAAAGCTTGCCACGGCTAGAAAAGATGATAAGGGCAACTTCTGCATCACAGAGCACAGAAAGTTCAAAGGCCTTCTTCAGCAACCCACTTCTGCGTTTTGAGAACGTTACTTGACGGTTGATCTTGTTCTCTATTCTCTCCAGAACAACCCTTCCTCTTCCCATGCTTTCTCTCTCTCACACAGTGACAGTAAAACGATAACTATATGCTTCTAAATTGCACTTTCTTTTTCTCTGTTTTACTTATATATTCAACTGCAGAAGGGGTTATAGATAAGCACATGCATAAGGGACAGCGAAGATAATACGATCAAGATTCCATATTCTACTTCTATCGCCAAACTAATGACCACGCTTTTCCCCGCAATATCAGGTCAAGAACTCATCGTGAACCTAAAGTTTTTGTGATTTACCAACTACTACTACTGCTACTACTAGTTACCATTATTGCTTTTCAAGTCGAAATGCATTCGTGTAAAGCGTAATAAAAAAGTTGAAAATGAGAACCACTCACTGTGTTTAAACCAATCACATAATAACCAGTTTTAAGTTTCAAACATAAACATGTAATAATTAAGATTTCTTTTAATAAAAAGCAAATTTTCATCAGTGAGCATTAGGATAGTAACAAGGTCAAGATCTTAATTATTTTATGAGACATATATTTGAAGGAATACAAAGAATACTCTAGTCAAGTGCGGAACACTTTACCCGTCACTTCCAATAACTTTATTCTGCATATTGGATTAATATGCAAGCAGAACCATAATATTACATTTGCAAGGACGTGTTTGGTTAGCAGCTTCAACTTTCATTCTCTGAGTTCCAACAAATTTAACTTGGCTAAACAAATCTGTTGGATTCTGCTTCAATAGCATTTCAACATCTTTACAAACACACTCGAAACTTTAGGTGTATTATTTAGAAGAATATATTCCAGAGAAGAGAAGAGAAGGAGAAATGAAAAATATCGTCTGAGGAATGTGCATGCGACAAAATGGTAACCTTGGATTTTCTCTTTTCCATGATGATGCTTTTTCTTTTTCGAATTATCCACTTTCTCCGATAGTGACTGCCATGCCAAATATCTGTATATATTTCAAATTTTAACACATTTTAATATGTTATTTCCATTAAACATAAATAGATTATATACCGCATTATATCACGCTGTAAAAAAACATCTTCGATACCAAGTGAATGAAATATTATCATTAACAATTTAATTTTAAGTTTAATTAAATCCTACAAAATCAACTTGTAGGATGAGATTTATAATAATTACATATTATATATTAATCTTATTTCTCATTTATGGGAGACTTTTAATATATTCTCTCACACGAAGACATTTACATCTTGAATATAAAGCTAAATATTAGTGGTCCGATAAATCCTATAAATAATAAATTTGCTATAATAAACTTTAATATACAATTATAATATTATGTTAAAAAGTAAACTTTAAATTTAACTGAATCCTGCAAAATTGACTTGTAATATTGTATTTAACCACTTGTATATATTATATAGGATTAAATATGTTTTTTATCTCTTAACTTTTAGTAGAAATTGGAATTAGTCCATTTTCAAAATCTTGGTCGAATTTAGTCCTCGAACTCTAGAAATATTTGGATTTAGTCATTTTAACCAAATTTTGTTAAGTTTACTTTTTTTAAAACACGTTTCATGATAGCATTTGAGTTGTTATATCGTTTGACGCATTTTCACTTTAATCTTAGTTAAGAAACTGTCTTGAAATGCATTTGAATTATAAAATAAACTTAACAAAATTTGGTTAAAAGAACTAAATTCAAACATCTGTAAAGTTTGAAAATTAAATTAAATCAAAATTTAAAAAAAAATTAATTTTTACTGACACCAACGACATATTTAACTCTATTATATATTGAACTTATCTATGATCTATACAATACTTTTAATAATTATGAAAATTTCACTTTATATTCGGTCTTAATTAAGACAACAAAGGGTGGTTTGCATGAAAGAAAGGCAATAAAAGGGTGGTACAGTAATACGTGTCGATCAACCTGAATAGAAATTTTGATGTTTGATTCATTTTCAGTCATAATAGCCATTGAAAATGTGTGGTGACTGTTCTGAATTTGGTTAACAATGTTCATCTTTGTTGTCATCGATTCTTAGTCACATTGTCACTTCAATCTCATCTAATCTATAAGGCAATTTCTACTTTTTTTTTTCTTTCTTTTTCAACTTTACCCTAGATGTTGTTGGACCAGAGAGACTTTTATCATTTGGATTCAATTCCACTGAACTTGGACACGTTTCAGAACCCTAATGGCTCTTTCCATTGCTACAAAAGCTGAAGTTCTCTTCACCTTTTGTTACTTTCCATGTAAAAGATGTTCATCCATCTGCAACTCGACACCTTGCGGGCTCACAACTAGTGTAACAGAGCAGGGGAATTCAATGTTCTTTTTTTCTTAATTTTTTCAAATTATGTGTTTATACTTTGTTCTCACATATATGACCATATTGTAGATCAAAGTTGGTACAAGAACCCCACACTTCAAATTTTTATTCTCTATATATATGATTTTTATTCTCATGTTTTGAAAAGACTGAGTAGTAAGCTATATTACTGCATTAATTTTTATTAACATTTTTTTTTTTTACATTTCCCTTTGCTAAAACAATCTTAGTAATCACCCGTCTTTAAAAACTTGAAAAATGAAGTTTTTCAATTTTGAAATTTAAGTTGTACCAACATGCCCACTTGACACATATGTTGTCGTTAATTAATTTCATTCTTTTATATAATAACTTTACCACTAATTAACTTGTAACCTGATAAATTATGTACTTAATTTTCTTTTTCACATAAGTTTTTGAAAAGAAGCCAAGGAAAAATCTCACTTGACACCCTTGCATGTTCTTATAAACTTGAGTGGAGTGAAAGAAAGAATAATTTTTTTTAGAAATGGGGATCCACTAGATATGAAGTGTACATTTAATAAACTGGTTCTGCCCCCTTCTTCTGTAGCAAAATTCTTTTTTTTTTTCTAGAAATAAATTGGATTATCGATCACTTTTCTGTTTTTTTTATTTTTAAAATTAGTGTTGTGATTTATCAGCAATGGTTGAGATTTTCAGGATATTAGTTGAAGAGTAGCTCAGCAGAAAGAGAAATCCATTTGTAATGGCATTTTTGAATGGCAACATAATTTCGTTCAGTAAATCAATGGCCGAAGGAAAAAAGAATCTAAGAAAGAAAAAAAAATGCATTCCACTAGATGTGGTACTGCCAAGAACTCACAAACAGAAAGGATATGTTAACAATATATAATATGTAGCTTTCTTTCTTCATTTAAAAACTACAACTAAAGAAGGCTAAATGAAAATAAAAATTTATAAGGTTAGCAGAGAACGAAAATATACCAATAAATGAATAAAGTTGGAACATTTTTTGTTGGAAGGGTGAGTGTGTCCTTTATAAAAGAAAAGGTAAATAAATAGCTGAAAAATGTTTTTGATTTTAGCCAGAAAATATAATATTTACACACATTCTATTTTTCTAACATATCGAGAGTCTTGATTTGTTTCAAGGACAATGATACTATAATTCTTATTTGTTGACTCACATCCTTTATTTTTTGACATGATTTAGTATGTATCATTATATTTTTTTTATAAAAAAATTAATAACTTACACTAAATCACGTCAAGAACTAGAGGATGATAGTCAAAAAATGAGTTATAATATAAATTTTCTTGTTTTAATTATTTAAAAAACTTGCTTACTTGTCAAAAAGTAAAATTTAAGTCTAATTTAACTTTATAAAGTTTACAATTCAAATAACAAGTGAAATAATATACTTAATAAATAATAAATATTGTTAAGATAAATTCTAACCCAGATATTATATCAAAATAATAGACTTTAAATTTAACTAAATCTAATAAAATAAGCTTGTACCAACGTTAGTACATAAAATATAATAAATTTATAAAAAAATAATAAAAAGTAAAATTAAAAATGAAAAGTTGTAAACTATAAGAGTGAAACTAAACCTAAACATAAATGGAGGGAATGGAAAAAAAGAAGAATATGTAGGTTAAATGGGTGACGAATTTCTTAGGACAAAACTGCTGACAGATAAGGCATCCTACGGTGGAGAAAGACTTTGCAAGAGAATCACTTGCAGGGGTTGTGATTGTGAAGCTAAGTTAGCACCATGTATTGTAAGGATGGTAAATAAATTTATTTTTGTGGATATTCTTTATTTAAATTAAATATATTTTTATCTCTGTTTTTATACCCGTTACAATAATATACTTATTAATTCACTTCTCATATTTTATTTAATTTAAATTATTAAAATATATTTAATTTGTAACTTACTTTTAAGATTGATATTTTTAATTTTATTTTAATTATTTAATCTTTATCTAATTCTTACTGGAGGTATGGTCTCTATATACATCATTCTAATATTAAATAGTTGATAATATTTTGTTTTTATTACACAAATTTCATACCAATTAAGTATGAACATAAATTAAGTTTTAGTTTTCAAATAAAATAAAATAGCCAAATTCACAGCTATTCGTCCTTTTGCCCTCGTATATATAATAATAATAATAATAATAATAATAATAATAATAATAATAATAATAATAATAATAATTAAAAAAAAATCAAAATTCAATACTTGTTATAAAAAGGACATGACAAAGTAATCAGATTTTACGACTGTTTTAATTTTACTAAAGGATTATCAAATAAATTTAGAAGAAACTAAGGACACAAAAAGAATGAATGAGTGATACTGATTAAAAAAGGGTAAAATTGTTCATGCATATAGTGTTTGACTTAAACAATTAATTTACAAATTTAGAGAGAACGTTTTTATAAATTATTTTAATGCTAGTGGTTATAGTTTATAATTTAATTATGTTTTTAATCTTAAAATTGGAAATTAATTTTGTTTTGACATATAATTGAAAACAAAGTTTATTTTGCTCTTTTTAATCTATAAAACATGTGAATTTGGTTTTTATACATTAAGATCGAGAAACTAAAATCTTTATTTTAGTTCTTCAAATTTATTACTTAAAAATTAAAATCATCTTTCTAAAATTTTAAGAAGTATTTTTTTTTCTAAATTCAGAAAACTAAAATCAAAATTATTATAAATTCTAGGTATTAAAAATATAATTAAATCTTCATTGCTCTTCGCAGCACGTAAATTTTAATTTGGCGACAAGATTGGACGGTCTAATTTTAATAATAATATAGGAGAAATACTGTGTCAAATATGATCATCACGCGTGAGGTTCAAACAAAAAGTAAATTTAATTGAGAATATTTAGGATTTATTAGAATATATTTTTCTAAAAAATATATGTTATAAAGTAGAAAAACTAAAATTAATTTTTTTATGAGTTAAAATTGAAATTTTTTTGTAAAATCACTTTCATGTATTCTTTTAACATTTATTTTAGCTGTATAATTCAATTTTAAATGAAAAATTAATGCTTTTTTTTTCAAATAATCTTTCTAGAAAAAATCGTCCTTCTATACCTTTACTCTTGGATTATTTTTGTTTTCTTTTTTTTTTTATCAAATTATTTGTCCACTTGAACCTAACCAATACCATGAGACAAAATCACACTCATTTTCACTCTAACATGATTATAATTAAAATTTTGAAGTTTGTGCATTATGCTTGTGGATTTATATGTTGTATTAGGTTTAAGTGATGTTTAGACTAAAAATTGAATAATAAGTTCTCTTTGCCTATCAAAACGATTTAAGAATTACATGGGACCTGAAAAATAAGGTTGTTGTTTACTAGTTCGATATTTTTTTCAAATAATTATTTAAATCAAATATAAAGATTAAGTGAAGCTCAATCTTAATGTAATATACCATTCAAACTAAATTAAATTAACATTTTAGGGTTGGATTTGAAATAGATAATATAAATGTTAAACATTTTCTCACTAAAATTTAAAAAAATCTGATTTCATAAAAGAATTATTAATTTTTTTTAATAAAATATTGTTAAACAAAGAAATATATTGTGATTTTTTTTATATTTTATTACTATTATCATATTCATAATTTCAACTTTATCTTATATTCATAAATAAATTATACAATTTTATTTTATGATTAAAAATTACAATATTAAATTTTATCATACTTTAATAAGTATAAATACAAAAGTAAAATAAAACCAATACATAAAATAATTTTAGAAAAAGGAATACTTATGTATATATTTGTTACTAATCAGTTATAAATATTATATCTAAATATAAAAAGTGATATTTTATTTAGTTTGTAATTTTTAATCTAAAGTCTAAATTAAACTGTTGTGTTGAAAAAATAGTAAATCTAAGAATTTAAAAAAAAATCAATTTTATCCTTTTTCAAATTTTTGAATCTGTTTTAGATAATTTTTTTCTTTCTGTTTAACTGATATTGGTACTACTATATTTTGATGCAAGTGTGAATTGATAATTTTCTTCATGGATGTCCACTATGTTAGAAAATGTATGAGGATGATGTGACTATTTTAAAGTTTATGAAGGTTAAATTATGATAATGGAAAGCAGTGCAACAAAGTGAGGTGCTTATGAATTCAGACAAGGATGATGTAACTATTATTACTTTATTTCATCAAGTTTGCTAAATTCATTCCAATTTAATAATTACTAATTTATTTTTTTATTTATAAATCCTATGAATCTTAATTAAATTAATTTCATTAGCTTGAATATTATAGTTCTCAAATTGATTTAAATTGACTGAAATTTGATTATATTTTCTAAAGTTTAATTTAAATTTATACGTTCGTAAATTTTTTGGAAGAAAATTTGAGTGTCATCATTTTATGGTCGCCACCATAAAAGCTACGCATGGAAGGACATTTACTTTCATAAAGCTTAATTATTTAGTTTAAGGTTTCCAATACTTTTAGGAAGAAAAGCTTCTTGTGCTTCCAAGATATAAATGTATGTCTTTCCAATTATTTTCTACTTTCACATTTCATATTTTACTTGTTAAATCTCAATTTATTGTGATAGTTTAAGATTTGATTAAAATTTGTTATGTTGAAAAGAAGTATGAGATTTTTTTTTATTATAGTATATGCTCAAGCAAAATTTAAGAATAAGACAATTGCAAATAAAATAAAGGTAGATTTAAACTAGAGACGGTTTAAATCAATGAAAAATATCATATTTTCATGTTTTCAACATAGAACAAAATTGTTAACATACATAGAACAAGAATTAGAGATAAAAATTCAAATTTGTGACCGAATTCTAAAATTACACCAAATCAACAATTAAACATAAATATTTATAATTAAATTTAGGGTTAAATATGTTTTTTGTCCCTGAATTTTCAGTGAAAATTTGAATTAGTACCTCTTCAAAACTTAAGCCCAATTTAGTCCCTTAACTTTAGAAATACATGAATTTAGTGATTTTAACCATGAATTTAGTCTTTTTAACCAAATTTTGTTAAGTTTATTTGACGTTTCAAACATATTTTTCAGCTAACATTCAAGTGAAAATATTTCAAACCGTATAAACAACTGAAATGCTATCATGAAACATATTTGAAACATCAAATAAACTTAATAAAATTGTGTTAAAAGGACTATCCACACATTTCTAAAGTTGAGAAACTAAATTGGACCAAAGTTTCGAAGATAAACTAATTTCAATTTTCATTGTATGTTAAGGGACCAAAAACATATTTTAACCCTTGAATTTAGATATCAAATTATATGTTGCATATAAGAATAGGAAACTTCTATATGAACATAAACTAATAACAAGAGTTAAATCTTCTCATGTTTTACTATCATAAAATACTTCCACGATCAATTTTAAATAAAAAAGTACAGTTACAATTTCATAGTGTAAACTAAGAACAATACAAGAATTATAAGTTAGCAATGAATTAACTATGTAAATAAAGAAATAAAAAGATGATAAAGTTTAAAAATGATTGGTCACTTGTAGAAGAAAAAGAGTTTCTATCACCAACTTAAAAGTGACTTTTTATATCGGTTATATAGGACATATTACATTGGTTGTAAACTCGATATAGACTCGATCGAATTGATAAATTTGACACATTTTACATTGATTGTATAATCGATTTAAAATAGGATCATACAACAACAATTATAAAATCACAACCAATTTAGTATTTAGTTTATTTAAAATATAAAAAAAAACGGGCAAAACATATGACATCAAACTGAAGTAATATGTGATTGATTTAAAAAAAATGAGTTATTACATTAATTAAAGCTAGAATCGGTGTGATATGTTATATATTACATCAGTTCTAACTTTAACATATGTAATAACTCATCTTTGTCTTTTTTTGAAAATTAGTTTTGTTTTTATACCAAACCCAATTAACCTGTTGTAATCATAATTCACCAATCTTAAGTAGCTACTAGACCACAAGAAATTTAAATATTATCATAATTTGAAGAAATAAGTACCTAAATTATACTTATACATAAAATATTATCAACATCAACAACAAACTAATTTTGTCTAAATAAAACATTAGGCTAAGACAACAAACACCAATTTTTAGAAAGCAAAAAATATCTTGTCCATTAGTTGCAAATTTCTTCAATTGTGTTTGTTTCAATGATTCGTTATCGAAAAAAGCTTCTTGTTGTGACATTTCAGATATGTGATTATATTGTGTTGCTGACTTGGCATAAGTGCACAACCCTAGCTCAGCTTCATTTGGATCATTCCTTGTGTAGCCTAATAGCACGTTAGATGGATAAAGGCATGCTATGTTGTGTTTGTTGACTTGGCATGAGTGCACAACCCCAGCTCAGCTTCATTTGGATCATTCCTTGTGTAACCGAATAACACGTTAGATGGATAGAGGCCTACTCTAAGCTTTGCTAATTGTACTAGTTTTTTTTTAAAAAATGGCTTAAGCTCTATCTACCCATTGTAATCGCCTCCAACTTCCAAATTGAACTACAACTAGGTTAGAGCTTGAAAAAAATGTTATAATACTCAATTAAAACTCGTTGAGTCTAGAATCCAACGCAAAAAGGCTCAACTCAATTAGACACTTGTAGAGAAAGTTATGAGCAAAACAATTAGCAAAAGTCAAAGTTGAAAATATTGCATTTTTCTGCTACACTAAGCGCAACAATGAATGCGTTGGGCAATGTTGTAGCTGTTAAACACCCTAAAATTTGATAAACCAAGCTAAAAATGAAAGATAAAAGAAATACATATCATGATGGAGTATAATAAACCTTAATATGAGAATATAGAAATTATTGAGTGAGTTATCAATAGGGACTGTGTTAGTTACATGTTATTGGAGAGTTTACAATTTTGTTCAGAAAAATGTATAAGTTTTTTATCAGAAAAATTACATGAAAAGGTTTGCAAATTTTTCCAGAAAATTTTCATGAGAATGTTTGTAATTTTTTTTTCAAATACTTTCATGTTAAATAATATATTACTATTTATTGATGTAGACTTTGATGCGCTGAATCACATTAAATTTCTTCTTATTTGTGAATGTGATTTCCATAGAAGATATTATTTTCTTATTGCATGATTCCCAAGAATGACATCAAAGCTATGAATTTTTTTTGTACAATGACTTTGTTGATATGTGAAATATAGCTTGGTTGGGACGATGTTAGTGATGAAGAAGAAGATAGTAGTAGAAAAGTACTGTAAAAATGAAGAGTTAACTTGAGAGTTGTCATCATTACTCAAGTTTCCTAGATATATAAGGGACTTGGGATAATTTAGTGTCAGGGTTTATAATTTTTTCTTAAAAAAGTTATATGAGAAAGTTTGCATTTTTTTTTAAAAAAAAATTGTACCAGAATTTTGCATTTTTACTAAAAAAGTTGCATGATAATACTTTTTGCTAAAATTGTTCAAAAAGATTTACAATTTTTAACAAAAAACAAATGTTTATTGAGTAATAATACTTTTGGATATAGGTCTTAAATCGTTAAAGTACATTAAATTAATGTTATGTTTTTATTTTTATTCTTATTTGTGAGTATACTTCCTTTAAGAATATTATTTTCTTATCTATTCCCACCAAAACATAAGTTTAAACAAATAAGATTTTACTTGAGAAAATTATTGTCAAAGGTTAAACATCATCAAACTTTACGCTTCTATTGCATGAATACACTATGTTCGGTGCCAATGAAGTCTCGAATCTTCTAAAACTTGAAAAAGGATCTAGTGTTACATTGAGTGATTTTAGATAAATTAAATTTCATTCCTAAACAACAATTTAATTAAGTAGTTTTCTTTAATTCAAAACAATGATAGCATTTTTATATAACAATCATGTTATAAAATAAGTATTAAAAAAAGTACATATTTATAGAGACACACTAATGTGTATATATTGGGAAGTTTGAGTTTGTTACATATAACCTCAATAGTGAAAAAGATTAACTACTCACTGCAACATTTACCAGCTTTAGTAACATTTTCTTAGTTACATCTTTTAAAATATGTTACTATAAAAAATATTACCAATAATATTGTAATATTTTGAAAAATGTTATCATAGATCATTACACTTTTTTTCATCTTTAGTAATATTTTCTTTATTATAATTATTAAAAATGTTGCTATAAATCAATTTTATAAATTATAGTAATTTTCTTTAAAAAAATATTATTATAAATTACATTAAGTTATATTTTAAATAAATATTATTATAAAAATATTAAAATTTATTAATAACTATATCGTCGTTTTATAGTAATTATAGTAATTATAGTAGTTTTATTAAATTCTAGGTGGCCGCTATTTGGCACAAGTTTCTTTATTTTTATTTTTTTTTGTTTCTCATATTTTCTTTTCATTTCGAATGTTAAATTTCTTCTCGTGTTCCTCCTCTGTTTTCTCTCTCACTTTCATCACATAACTCAAGTGCAAAGGTTACTCTTTGTCTCTCTCGCACATTGCTTCCTTATTTAGGGTTTGTTGTGTTATTCTCTAGCACTTATCGCGCTCTGTTCACTTTTCTTACTTTTGCGTTCGAGTTCAAAATATTGTATGCACTACTAAAAAAATTCATGTCAATTTTGTTTTGAATTTTTTTTTTAAGAAATACCTATAAATTTTGTTATGAAGAAAAAAATTACAGAAAATTGCTGTTATTTTTTTGTAAAATATTTTATATAAGACATTTTTTAAAACAAATTTTGTAAGAAAGACTTACAAATTTTATAATTTTGTAGGAAATAAGTATCCACGAAAGAATTAACTGTCAATTAAGATTTTTAGAAAAAATAGCAGGAAAAAGTCTTCTCTGCAAAAATTTTAACAAATTTGCAAGAAAAATTTCATGTAATATGAGAATTTTTAGTTTCGATGTAAGTTTTTGTTTCTCCTACATTTTGTTATTTTGGAAGACGTGTTTTGTATCTTTTGGGTTTAGGGTTTTTGTGTGCTTTATTTTGTTGGATCTATGTCGTGATTAGTTTTATTTTGAGTAATATTTTTAATACAAAAAATAGGGTAAGGTTGTAAGGCCCATTAAAAATCTTTTAATTCTTTTCTGCCCTAAAATTAGTGGACTGCTCTTGTAAGTGGGCCTAAGGCCGGCCCAACAGATAAGGTCCCCAAGTCTGCCCTAAACCTAACATTTCTCTCATTCTCAGAAACTGTCCCTAATCCTAAAGAGCCGCAGCCGCACTTCTGCTAAGGTTTACCTCCTCACCGTTCCAAGTTCGATCAAGCTGTTCTCACTCCACGTAAGTTATCTTTCAGCTCACACTTCTTTCCATGAGCATCTGTTCGTTATACAGTAGGGTTTCACCGTGAGCTTAGTTCCTAACTCTGTTCCACTGTCTTGTTCAGCTCGCAAGTCCCCTCCTTGAGCTGCCGTTCTCCGTTGGTTAGAGTCGAGGCACCTTCTAGCTACTTCCAGGTAAGGGAAGTTAGACCCTCTTCGTGTGGTGTATTTTGACTTGTATCGTTGTGGTTTGTGGATTCCTTGAGATTGTGTATTGCTATGGGTGTTTGGACTGGCTGGAAATCTCTGTTGGGTGTGTGTATGCGTTGTACAGGTGCGAACAGTGGCAGACACTGATAGTCTCGCCCAGGCGAGATGTGCAGGGGCTCGCCCAGGCGACCAGAGTGTGATTTTGAGCGAGTAGACAACTCGCCCAGGCGAGAGGGGTCTCGCCTAAGCGAGATCCCGCGTTGTTCCTGTTCCTGTTTTGTGCCCTCGCCTAGGCGGAGGGGAAACTCGCCTGAGCGAGACTGTCTCGCCTGAGCGAGACCCCTCAGCCCGAGCGAGGTGCTGGGCGAGACAACGCTGTGTTTGGACATTTGCTTATTTCTGAATGATCTATTTTGGTTGGGCATTAATGTTGGAATGAGGGACATGCATATAATGGAGTGTGATGCATACGTAGCATGATTCATGAATTATAAATGATGGGTTTGGTATGAGTATTGACATGTGAACTAAATGAGTTTGGTGTTGTTAAAGTGGCATGATAATGAGATGTGTTGGATTCTATGTACATGGATGGATTTTGATGAGTTGGAATGGGTTGGATCTAGAAATGTGAAAGGTAATGGCTTTAAAGGTTGATATAATGAGGGTATCTTTGCATGGTGAATATTGTTTGATTGTATGATCGTATTTGGTTTGTGTTAGTGCATAAATCCTTGGGGTCTCTAGGTGAGACTTTCAGGGTCGCGCTTCAGTGGTCGGGACGTAATTCCATGGCCCCTGTTAGTGGGTGTTCATGGTGGTGCCCCATCTGTATAGCTAGGTAAGGATTCAAGGTAAGGTTGCATCCTGACACTCTGAGGAGTCAGTTAGTCTCACCTAGAGCGGACTGACTCCTGTGGTGAGAGTAGCAGGAGGCCCGAAATTCAATAAGGGCTAACCTTGTGGTGAGGGAAATTTGATTCATTGTAACACTTGTAACACATAGCTCGGGGGTGAGCAGAGGTATCCACCACAAGTGCAAGCATCCGCTAAATCCGACCAGGTTATACGTATCTGGATGAGTCGAGTCGAGTCGTAGTGTATTGAATGAAGAGTCATGACATGCTTGGTTGTTGTATGGATATGGATGGTGAAAATATAATTGACTGTATGATGAATATGTTATTGGCTCTAGCTTACCCGTTTTGTTGTATGGTTGTATTGTATGTGGCTGTTCTTTCTTGCAATGATCATCAATTTGATTGATGGGAGCAGATGGGCGAGGTTCTCGTGGCCAACAAGGGAATGGTGATTCCGCTGCTTAGCCATCTGGGTTGGAGTTTTTCTTCATGTTTTCTTTAGGGCTATGGCCCATGTATCGCTTTATGTATTTCTACCATACACTCTTTGTTAGACTTGTATCTGGTTTCCGTTGACATCGTGGTGTGCCCAGGTTGTAGGGGTTGGGTTAAGGACCCCAATACCATGTTACTGCACTATCGTTTGCGTGACGTTTCCTTTAATTCCGTTTAATAATTAAATGGAACGTTACAAAGGTTGTTTACATGGTTTCAATTTTTTTAAATAACCAAATGTGTTCCAAGAATTAAGTAGCAAATATAAATTTATTATACGACAAACTAGATTATAAGTTTTGCACACTCATGAGTAGGTTATAGGTTAACATGCATGAAAATCACAAATGGTGATTTGAAAAAGTTATAACTTTGTTTGTCACATAATAAATTTGTATTTGATACTTAATTCTTGGAATACATTTGAAACATGTGCATAAAAAATCACAAATGAGGAGCTCCTCGTAAATCCAATATTAGGCCGCTAGTAAATTAATAAAATTGATTCACTAGTTAGGCTTTTATTTCTAACCACATTGTTCATCGTCAAGATAACATATTCTTTTGAGAAGTTTATTCTTTAGTTTTTAATCTCACTTATTAAAAATGTATTATGAAACGATATTAGAAGCTCTTTTGTATTCGATTGAAGCTTTTATCATTTTTTCCCCTTTTAAAAGTATTTTTCATTTCTTGTTTGGACATTTTCCCCATTTCGCTCTTAGATGCTCTGTCTATTTGTCAAATATAGAGTGTATTGTCGTTTACTATTTTGGTTATACTATGATAGTGAAAATATTACCAAGTGTGTTGAAAACGTTATGAAGTTTGGATTATGTTTGTGTTTTTTTTTCTCACTCCACTATTCCCCTACTAAGATACTTTACATGTGCAAGTTTTACTACTATTTTGTTCAGGAATAACAACTGGTCGGATCAGATTCGGATAGTCTCTTCCCACTATTTGATTTGCAACAAAAAAAATTCACCTGTTACCAATATCGTTACAAAATAAAAATAAAATATAAATTAAGTTTAATTAAGTTTAATCTAAGAGATAATAAATTAAAATTTAATTTTGATTTAATTTAATTTAATAAAATATAAATTAAATTTAAATTTTGATTTTTTGTGGATGACGGATATTTGCGATGCCCGCATTTTATCTATTTATAAATAAGTATTTAAATACTTGCTATTTGATTACCCACAAATACCAACTATATATCACAAATTTTATCCCCCAATACTTATGAACATTTTTATCCGCTAATAATTGTGAACACAAGTATTTTTGCCGTTATAATTCTGGCGAAGAAAGTTTTTGCCATAAAATTTCACATTTTTTCTCACAACAGTTCCATTGGAGTTTGGTGTAAATGTTTCTGGAAAAAAACTGGGCCAAATCCACAATGACCCAACCAACAGAATTAATATATACCATTTGCTTGATGCACCACCACAACTTCTTCAGCACCCTCAAATTTTCTAAATGACCCTTTTACGCTTTGCAAAAGTGATTTTGAAATTACATCTCTGAAAATTTTCTGGAACAAGTTTTTTCTGAATTTCTGGAATAAATTTTCTGAACACATAAAATGCATTTTACAACAAGTTTTCTAAATGATATAATATCTTTTGGAATGAAATGAGTTTTCCGAAGTAAACTGTTTGAAATAAGCTTTCCAACACACATTAAATATATTTTAAAAAAAGTTTTGATGAACATGTAAGATTCCAGAAAAAGAAAATTTAAAAAGAAAGATTTTGTTACGTTCTCTTTGTGACAGTTTCTTCTTGCACCAACCATTTTTCTTACCGCACCTCTTAAATTTTACCGGTAAAAGTTCTGACCTACTTTCTCTTCCCCATTTTTTTCTTTTGATTTAATCAATAAGAAAGTACATGTTTTTGTTACAAAATTTCAATAAGGTCCTTAATTTCTAAGTTTTTCCAATTAGATTATATTTAGTGGCGAATCTTGATTAAGAATGTTGGAGGGGCCAAAGTAATATGATTATTTGATTTGGATTGAATCATTAATATAATGTTTTCAAAAAATAACTTATGTAACTGAACAATTGAATCATCAAATTGGATCATATAATGTTTCAAAATATGTGAAGAAGTAGAATTTATCTTTTATCACTTTTAAAAAAACATTTATTATTTTATTCTTCATCAATATACTTTTTTTAAATATATTAAAAAATAATTTGTTATAATCTAATAAAAAATTGAGAGACATAATTATTAAAAGAGAAATATATGGTAGTCAAGTCACAATTAAAAATCGGTTATGAAAAAACACATAATA
>Ga0214544_1004563_pt1 | contig 27723 bp, 13 predicted proteins | sample CNSS3metaG_FD_160074 | JGI IMG/M metagenome (GOLD analysis project Ga0214544, IMG submission 160074) | Root nodule microbial communities from cowpea collected in UCLA plant growth center, Los Angeles, California, USA - CNSS3 | ecosystem: Host-associated > Plants > Roots > Nodule | place: USA...
TCGATTAAAAATTTTTTTTTTTTTTTTATGTATGTATTCATGCATCCAAGAGTGGTTTAACCAAGCTCAAGCAAAAGAAAGACCATGATGATAAAAGTGATGCCGAGTGTTTCTTCTATAAGGAGAAAGGACATTAGAAGAGAAATTACAGTAAATACCTGAACTTTTTGAAAAAAAAAAACAAACAAAGGAATACAAACAACTAGATGATTAAAGAAAGTGAAACAAGTGTTGCAACTAAAGCCATATGACTAGTTTCCTTAATACAAAGTGCCACTTTAAGAGGATTGTTATTATGTTCCTAATTGTTTCGAACATTATTTCAGTTTCTATGTCAGATATTGGTTTTCGTATTCATTTATTTAATAAAGATATTTGCTCAATTTATAAAAATAGCGATGTTGATTGTTTATATACAAATAGATATATCCAACACCACATTTATGTCTTTCTTAATGTGCATTATAATCTTATAATGCATGTTTCTGGTCTTAAAAGAAAAAAAATAATTAAGTGAATAAAACATATATTTAACATTATAGACTCAATGATATTGGAGAGAAAAGAATTAAGTTACATAAAGAAAGTTATTTTGATAATTATAAATTTCAGCATGGATCGACTTGATCCAATACAACCAAATTTGGGTCGAGGCCGACTCGACCTGATATGACTAAATTTGGATCAGAGTCGACTCAGTCAAATATGCGGTGAAGCCAACTCGATTGAATTTGGGCAAATTTTTGTCGAGGCCGGCTCGGTTGAATACAGTCAAATTTCAATAGCGACCGACTACGACCAAATTTTCTTCAGGGCCAACTCTGTCGAAGTTGGAAAAATACGGTCAAATTTCGATAGGGTCACCTGGACCGAATTTTTCTGAATACAGCCAAATTTTATCCAGAGCCAAATTTGGGTTGAGGCTATTTGGGCCGAATATAGCTAAATTTGGGTAAGGGACGACTCGACCAAATTTTGGTCGAACTCGACTTGAGTATTTGAAAAATTTTCGATTTGGACCGACTTAACCGAATTCGGTCAATCTTCGGTCATGGTTAAGCTTAGGTAAATTTCAACTAGGGCTAATTCGATCGAATTCTTGTCGGGAACGACCCGTCTCAACCTTCGACTAGGATCGACTTGTCTTGACCTTTGATCTGGGCTAGTCCATCTCGACCTTCAACTCAACCTAACTAAAAATTTAGGTTAAATATTTGGATTGAATATTTTAGATTTTCCGTATTTGAAATTTTGGATTCCTATAATGGATATTCAATTCATAAAATATATAAAATGTAGATTAGATTGAATAAAATTGATTTTTTTATAAAATATATCTTAAATAGATTGGATTGGAGTGGAAGTGGATTGAATAAAAAAAGTGGATTTTTTGTCTGTCCATCCCTAAACTAAATTATGCATAATGTATTAAAATTAGACAATATATCATCTAATACCAAGGCCTCAGATAATGTTAATAGATTTTTCATCTATGTCTTGAAACATGTTTACTTCCATGTTTCATTAGATTATTTACAAATACAAAGTTGACTTATGATTATCTAGAAATACACTAGTACACCAAGGGAAAAAAATACCTTGAATATGTATGCTAAATATATTGTGATAAACGCTAAATATATTGTGATAAACTTTTGGGAAGATCTCAAAAAAATAACAGGGCACGGAAACAAAACCCAGATCAAATCTTTCCTAAATAAATAATATGCAAAATAATAAAATGCATAAAATAAAGAAGGGAGGAACTAACAAACACCAAAACTTTTAATGTGAGAAAACATCAATATGGAGGAAAAATCCAGGGGACCTTGTCCAGTAAAAACTTCTACTAATAAAAATTAATGGGTACACCAGAAGTTCTCTTGAAGATTCCAATGGTCAACATAATACTATTCTCTTCACCAACAAGGTGAATAACAAAACCTAATGGATACTTTAAATAAACAATAGAGTGAACCTCAATATATGAGAAAATGAATAAAACATGTTCTCCAAGGTAGTTTCTCTGCACAGACTTGCACATGATAAACTGGTTGCTCTTTTCTTCTTCTTCATTCTCTCTGATGCGTTCTCACCAGAGGCACTCACAACTTCTTTTTCTCTGTCTCATTCTATTTTTTTTCTCTTATACTCATACTTGATGCAAGGATTACATATGTAAATTGCATAATGGGTCGGAAGCCCTTAAAAATACCTCCTTTTATTTTTCTTAATTAAATAAGTGTGGACCCAATAAATTAGTGACCCAAGTGACATCAACATCTCCCTTTATAGCTAATGTTAGTAACAAAATTGAGTGCAACAAAAGAAAAACGTGAGTTGAAAACTCCTCCCTTCTGATAAAAGTTCTAGCACATTTAATAGAATATCAACACATTATGTCATTGGAAAAAGAAAAGGATAATTAGAGTAGAAGTTGTATTTATCATATCAAGTTGAGTTCAACAGAAAAAGTGTTGATAATGCTCTAACATCCTTGATAGAAGATCAACACACCAACTAACAATATTCCTTGAGCATTTGTTAATCTCTTGAGTGACGTCGAAAATATATCATCTATTGCACGTATAAAGAAAGAACTATAGCTTAAGATCCATAAAACTCTATTCTCAATTCTCAAGTTACTTCTTGAGGTTGAAGAAAACGAAATTGTTGTGGTGTATGTTGTTGAAAATAAATTATAAAGTATAATTTGCAAATATATTGTTCTATAAATAATATTTTGATTAATAATTATAATACATTATAAATGGAGAGATATTAGTGCATAAGACATTAGAAGAAGACTACATGGCTTCCATATCATGAAGAACTGGTTGGTTAATAATGCAACACGTAGACGTTGTAATCTACAACAACATTTCCAGTCTTTAAATCAAACGTGTGAGTCTTTGCCTGAGCATACTCACGTGCAAACCGAAAAGCCCTACTTCCTCCGATGATCGACATTTCCCTTATACCGAAGAACACCGCATTCCGCCCCAGCAAGCTCAGTGTGCTGCCATTGTATTTCCCTTCGGTGAACACGAAGTTCAATACCATCAATAGGCCTAATTCATGTTGGGACGCAGATCCGTATATTCCTTGAGTCTATCCCACAACTTTGGATTCGGGTTCGGGGCCCATAGTCAATGGGTCGTCAATCATGGCTATGTATCCGAAAAGCGTGGAGGAAGAGTTGGTGGAAGGGGAATCCGCCACTCTGATGGCGGTGGGGTTTGGACCGCTGACAATGTCATGGAAGAAGAAGTGAAGGTGACAAAGCTTTTCCTTCTTCAGTCTCAAAGACTTCGGGGATAGGTTTTCATAGAATGTAGAAGATTTTGCGCTACCAAATGACAAGATTAGGTTCACAACGGTGATGCTGAAAATGGTTTTGAGACTTTTGGTGTTGGCCATTGTAATGAGAGGGAAAATTAAGATGTGTGAAGAAAAAGATATTTTCATTCACCATTTATAGAATGCAAAATTGAAAGGAATGAATTGGCATAAAGGTTTTGCAAACAAAATTTATTGTTTTGACAACTAAAATAACCATTTACAGTTATATTATACCAAAATTTGTTGCCAAAGTTTATGGTGACAGACAAACTTTTGGGACAATATGGAATATCTTTCTTTGCTTCTTGTTCAAACGTGTCATTGTTAGTTTTGAACTTTTTATGACACCATAATTTTTACATATTACAGTTTACGTAATGTTTTGTAATTGAAAGAAAAATATTTAATTAGAATACATAAAATTCATCAAATTCTGTAGTTGTTAATAAACTTTTAATAAAAATCAGATTTCACATCTTTGATTATATTAATGTAAAATATGGAAGTTTTGTATAACATTTCTAATCATATGTTTTCATCGTTTTGAGTTTCTTTTATGAATAAAATATTAATATGAAATTATTTTGAAAGAGTTTACAAAAATAAGATTGTTTTTCCCTTTCATGAGTAGAATAAAGTATTAATATCTATTAGTAAAGAATAGGATAATAATAAGGTGAGAAAATTAATTAGTAGAATTATGCTTATCAATTCTATCTAAAAAATTCAGCTAAATTATTAGTCTCAGTAGTGGTCAAGTATTTATGAAAAAAATACCAATGAATGTTTTTATATTTACTAGTGTAAAAATGCTTTCAAAATCACCTAATAGGTTTCATATGTCTTTCAAAATGTGACAGTATTTTTAATTTTTTTTAATATTTATAGGTTTTGATTCTTTAAATAAGCAAAGCTAAATAATCCCAAATTTTAAAAAAATGTCATTATTATTTTTGAATTTTATCTTTTTGTTTAGAAAATAAACTACAGTTTTATAAAGAATCCAAACTTATTCTTTTGTTAGGGTTAACTTTTCAGATTTAGAACCACCGGTACAATCCTCTCCATTCTTCCTCGATTTTCACCTTCCTCCATTTTCACCATTGGCTCATTTGTTCGTTCTCTCTTCCCTCACTTTTTTTTTTCTTGTTTCATTAAGGCTTGTTCATTTTGTGTTGTCTTTTGAGTCTAGGTTTTGCATTCAGGTGGCATTGATGTAGCACACGTTTCAAGATATAAATTAACACCCTCTTCAAGTATTTGTCTATGATAGTGAGGAAATAAGACCCTACATTAAGTCTAAGATTATGTTGGACCCAAAGGTTTACATGAGTATACTCAAACAATCTATTGTCAAATTTAAACATCAATCCATGAGACTTTTTCTAGTACACATTGGTCACAAAACTCTAGCTACTCAATTTGATCACCTTGTAGTAGGTTTTGCTTACCCAACTTCACAAAAATCTTTCTAACTTAATGTAGGGACCTGAAATGTGACAGTTTATATATTTAAAAAAATAAAAAAATTTAAAATTCTACAAATTGACATGTGACATGTAAGGACACAATGTTAACATGATGATCAAATTGAACATTTTTAAATAATTGAAAAACTAAATTGAACAAAAACAATAAAAAAATGACCAAAATGAACCAAACCAAAAAATTAGAGGACTAAATAAGTAATTATATCGTTTTTGTATACAAAAATAAGTAAAAAATAATAGAAAAATGATATAGTTAAGAAAAATTATAAAAGATATATGGTTTAATTAGACATCATACTACTATATACTCTACCATTGATATTTTCATGTTCTTTTCATAAAGGATCTTGCTAACCAGTACTTTAAGGGCAACTGTTAAAGATAATTAATATGCATTGAATTTTGTAAAAATTCATAGCTATCCGTGATAATAAATAAAATCTGACCTAACAACCATTAATGCAGTTTTATTATATTTAAAGGACAAAAATATCCTTAAATGTTATACAAAAACGTTTACTATTTTATTTAATATTCACTCATAAAAATTAAGAAATAATTAAAAAATAAAATAATTATATTATTGCTAAAAATTAAAATATAATTAAACATAAAAATTTAAATTAATATAAAAACCAAAAAATAGTGTCAAACATCTTAAAAGTTAAAAAATAAAATTAAAATTAAAATATCAATTTGAGAATTTATTGAATCTCTTTATTCGTGTTAACTCAATAAATATCTGTATTGAAAAAAAATAAACAATATTTTAATATATGAAATTATTAATTATAAATACATAATTTAGTAATATAAAAAAACTTAATTATTTACACTTTTAGTAAAGATCATAAAAATTTTAAATTGCTTATTTTATATCTTAAAAATTTTAAAAACAGTTTTGTCTTTATAAAATATGTTACATACATTTATATTATTTTAATTAATAAACTTAAATATTCTAACTTTGAATATAAAATTAATAAAAACAATAAAAAATAATTATTTATTAACCGGTGTTATAAGGACAGTTTTTCCTTTCATAAAACCATAATGATTTTTAGAGTCGGTATATAATATTAACTATACCTCAAATTGTTTCACTGCTAATATGACTGTGTGACGTGCTCCATTAATGCCAAAAGCCTTTCAACCAACATATATATATTTTGTTGTTACCGATAAAATATGCGCAAACTATAGAGAATATTTACAACATTAGTCAAGGTGATAGGATAACAATTTGGAAGTTAACCTTCCAACACAAAATTATTATTATTTTTTCAGAGAATTTGTAGAATGTCGATTTTGAAATTGATTTCAAAGCGATAGTAAAGAGTAGGATAAGCTAAAACTACTTGGAAAAATATTGTCGTATTGGCTAATAAAAAGGGAAGTTGAAGTTGTTTAACCAAACAATCGAATTCCAAAATCATGACAACACTATGCACCTGCCTGGTTTGGTCCAATTCAGACCACAAAAAGCAGTTGAGGCTGCTATTGTCTAAACGTCTAATCATTACAAGTTACACGTACATTTTTCTTTTTTCTAAGTCCTGAGATCAGTGAAAAAATAGTTCACAATTTCTTAGAATTCATTGGATGCTAATGGTAATTTAATTAGGCAGGCAGAGTCATTATGGTTTCTGAAGTCATGATGGGTTTTTAAGTCAATATTTTCAACTAAAGTAACACATGGTTAAACCACACACGAAGCATAAAGGCAACTTCCAATTGCATAAAGCAAAGAAGAGAAACAAAAGAGAAGAATAACAGAAGTGCTGTTAAATGACGCAATGCTTAATAATGGAACACGTAGACGTTGTACTCCACTACAGCATCCCCAGTTTTGAAATCAAGCGTGTGAGTCTTCGCCTGAGCATACCCACGTGCGAACCGAAAAGCGCCGCTTCCTCCCACGATCGGCATTTCTCTCACGGTGGAGAGAACGGCATTCCGCCCCAACAGGCTCAGCGTGCTGCCATTGTATTTCCCTTCGGTGAAGACGAAGTTCATGATCATCAACAGGCCAATTTCTTCTTGGGCCGCAGATCCGTAAATTCCCTGGGCCTTTCCGATGAGTTTGGATCCGGGCTCGGGGCCCACGGTCAATGCGTCGTCGGCCATTGCTATGAATCCGAAAAGCGTGGAGGAAGAAGTATTGGACGCGTGGGGTTCAACCACTCTAACCGCGCTGGGATTTGGGCTGCTGAGAATGTCGTGGAAGAAGAAGTGAAGGTGGCTCAGCTTCTCCTTCTTCAATCCCAAAGACATGGGAGATAGGTTTCGGTGGAAAGTAGAAGCCTTTGCGGCGGTGAATGAAAAGAGAAGGATGATAATAATGGTGAAAATGGATGCAAGGTTTTTGGAGTTGGCCATGGAGTAGCAATTAGAAAAAAATTAACACAGAATTGTTACTGAACTTAGTATAGTCTAATCCGCTATTTATAGAGTGGATGGAATCATGCGAGTGTGGAAAATTGTCGCGGTGATTGACCTGCTAAAAAGAAAGAATTAGGTTAACAACTTTGGTGAACTTGGACGGTGATGGAGAAAAAATTTGGATCCACACTTTTTGAATTCTTCTATTTTTTTATATGTTGATAAACAGTTTCTGCAAAACATGGTGTATATATTTTCAAAAGAACTAAGAAAAATGTCAACATAATTCTGTCCAAAACTCAATACACCTAAGACCTAAATTCACTTGACCTGGGCTGGTGATAATATAAAGTCATTTTCATCACTTTTCACGCACGCAATCACCAATGGACATAGTGGTTTGTCAGAAACCAGGATGGCGCACAAAGCAAGTACGCATGTGATTCTCGTTCAGTGGCATTTATGCTTCAATGTTACACAAGTGTTTGTTTGCACATGAAAATGAAAGAAATAGTTCTTAGAGAAGACAAGAGTTTATCACTCTATTGGAAACCAAGCTATAGAATTAAAGAGTTAATTAGAAGTAACTTCAATTTTACAAGTTAAACTTATATGTATAGAGATTGTGTGCACCTATCTGAGAAGCAGTTTGTAGCCATGAGTCTCGTCAGAGTGGCATCATATTTATTTCCTTTCTTTTTGTTGCTAACCTGTATACATTACCCTTAATTAATCAAATCTTTCCTTTTCTTGTTCTAATTTTACATTATTATATTTTATTTTTTACTATGTTTTTGACTGATTTCATTTGGTGAAAACTAAGTATTAATGATCTTCTTTGAATCTCATGACTTGATTTTTTATTATTTTATTTATTTGTCTTATTTCATTATTGATGTGGTATATATCTCTGCAATACGGTTTTTAATCAATTTAGGCATATTGATTTATAAGTGCAAAATGGTCATATTAGAATAAGATCGGTTGAAGCGAAACCGATTTAATTTAAAACACGATGTCAATTTTGTAAATACTAAAAAGTATTTTAAATCAATTATAGGGAAAATTGATCTAATATATACATATTAGATCGGTTATATAAAGAACCGATCTAATATGTTTTCTGCACTACAAATTGCGAAAATCCTTTTCATTTTTCAAACTTCGTCTTCTGTCTTGTGTCTCCTTTGGTCTTCTCTCTTGCACTTCCATTGCTTCTTCTTCTCTTCCAAGCGCCATTGACCACCATCGTTGTGCCCTACCACCGTCGCACCGTGCTTCAACAAGTTTCTTCTTCTCTTCCATGCCACTCTTCAACAACCAATGCAACAAGTTAGTGTTTTTTTCCCCTCATTTTCTCATGCCTAGGATTTTTGTTTGTGGAGAAAGCTCTCTTTGTAGTTGTCTTTCTCGATACTTGGTGATTTCCCATCTCTTTTGCAAATGAAGTAAATTTGTGATGTCGTTGCTTTACTGAATGTGTGCCGCTAGTCCCCATGGTGTTTCGTGAAGTCTCTTAGTCAAGTTTGCGGTTGGGGTGCGATGTTCTCCATGATGGTTCGTTGGTGTTGGTCCGTGGTGGTTTATTGGTAGTCTTTGGTGGTATGTTTTTTCTTTGCCCCTTCGCATGGTCACTTTTGAAAATGTTTTTTTTTTCTTTTCAGTAAAAGATATTAGATCGGTTGTTTCAGAACTGATCTAATATGTCTTTGACATATTACATCAATGTATATTAGATCGGTTGCGGAACCGATCTAATATACTTATTTTGCACTAGTATAAGTATCATAATAATCCTATATTATAGATGAAAAACACAAATGAAATGAATAAAAAAATTGATAAAAAAATATATAATATTAAAATTGAAAAGATTCTGTAAGTGTGTTGTATTCTCTTGTTAATTTTTTTTAATCGAATTAGAATTCTTTTTTACACTTCTGTAATTAATAAAATTACTTTTTGCACTATGCAATTCCAATAAAAAATAGTGGAGAGTCAGAGTGAGGCAATTATACGCGTTGAATTGTTGTGACTGACTATAGATATCATTAAGCTTGAATGCTACTCAAATGGGATTTCTTTTTTCTTTTTTGTGTTTCGTTTGAACCTTTTGCATTCTATATTCGTGCATCAACCTATTTGATCCTCTATATTAATATTATGATTATTAAAATAGAAAACAAATAGATATTCATCTATATATTATAATGATGTTTTATTTAGCATAAATAAAAACTTATAGCTTTCCGAGAAATAAAAATCCGTTTAAATCCTCCCATTCACATATGTAAAGTGTTAGCTTTAAAAGAGTTGAATACAACTACTAAAATATTTTGGAAAAGTTTAAGTTTTTCGTAGAGTGTTCCATTAAACGTTTTAAGAGATGTATAATTAGAGTTGTGAACTTATCTTATTGCGGGTGGGTACGTCTTAATCCATCTTTTAATAAGCTTCCTTTTATAGGGTTTAGCAAATCAAAGTAGGTTTGATCTCATGCAACATTTTAACTAAATATTCAAAAACAACATACTTAACTTCATTTAAAGGTCCAATTGAGTCGTTCTGACTTGAAACTCGATTTGAATCCTTTAGGGTTAATAATCGAGATGACTTCTCTCAAACTGAAAGTTGAATTGAGTCAGTATAGACAAAAGTTATAGTCGAGTTATATAGGAGCATAGGTCAAGCCGAGACAGCCAAGTCGAAAGTTAAGACGAGACCGCTAGAACGAAGGCCAAAATATACTGACTCAAGCCAAAGTTCTAGATAGTCCATCCCAGACTAAAGGTCAAGATTGGTCGGTTTAGAGTGAAGGTCAAGACAATCTGCCCCAAGATGAAGTTCGAGATGGGCAAACTGGGTCAAAGGTCAAGACGGGCGGTTTGGACCGAGACAGACTCACCAAGGTCGAACATCGAGATGGACTGACTGATGGGCTGAAGGTTAAGAAGACCGAAGGTTAAGGTTCAGCATGGGCCAAAGGTCTAGATGTACCGACTCAGATCGAAGGTCAAGAGGAGTCAACACAAGCCGAAGTCAAGGTTGGTCTTCTCGTGCTAAAGATCGAGGTTGAGCGGTCTAGGCTAAAGGTTGAGACAAGCCAAACCAAGCTGAATACTAAATTGGCCAATATGGGCCAAAGGTGGAGACATGCTTACTTGGTCCGAAGGTCATGATGAGCCAATTAGGCCAAATATCGGAACGAGGCGATCTAACTCGAAGATCAAGACAGCTTGCCCCAGATCGAAGGTAGAGATGGGCCAATCTAGGTTGTGAGGAGTTAGTTTGGGTCGAAGGTCGAGACGAGCCGACCCATACCGAAAGTCGAGACGAGTTATCTCATGTTGAAACTTTAGATATGTAATCTTGGGTCGAAGATCGAGATTGGTTGTTTGTGGTTGAAGGTTGATATCAACCGACACAGACCAAATATTCTGATTGGATGGTCTAGGTCAAAGGTCGAGATGGGTTGACTTGGACCGAATGTCCAGATGGGTCGGCCTGGACTGAAGTTCAAAATGGGTCGACCTTAAATAAAGGTTGAGACTTGCTGACTCAAACCAAATGTCCTAATGGGCTAGTCTGGGTCAAAAGTGTTGACAAACCGATTCGAGAAAAAGGTCAAGATATATCAATTTGAACCAAACGTTGAGACAAATTGACTCAAGTCGAATGTCAAGATACATCGATTCGATATTAAGACCAAGACAGATCTGCTTAGGTCGAAAATGAGATAGACTGGCCAAACCTAAAAGTCAAAACAAGATAACACCCCACAAGTTTTTTATGGACATTTGCACCATGTAAATTATTATAAAGGATGCCTTGTTGACCCCTAGATGGTTTTGTCTCCGGCCCGTGTAGTGGGAGTCGAAAACAATGGAGTGAGCCCATTTCAAATGTATATCTATAATGATTCCAAAATTGTTTGTAATACTTTTCGTAACATATACATTATATTAGTAGAAATTTGTGTATTTTGTACAATTTTTCTTGTAGAAGTTTGTAAAAAATTCAGTTTTTTTTTATTGTCGCTAAAAATTGGATCTAATAGTAATAGATACTAATCTAAGAACTTAAAATTCCCAAAATTATCCCCACTCAATTTTTCTGTAAAAAGAAGTTTGCACAAAACTTTTCTAACAAAATGTTAACTTAAAAATCAATAAATACCTTTTACTGTAAATTTATATTTCATAGATAATTTTCCTAAAGAATTGAAATTTACTGGTAACTTTTCTTACAAATTATTTCTTGCTAATTCTTTCAAAAAAATATCAGAAGTAATTTATCATATTTTTTATTTAATTCAAAAACAATAATAGTTAAAAAATAGATAAAAATAATAATATCTTATTCATCTACTTCCACTTTTACTTACATTGCTATAATTAATAATTTTAAAATGAGTTGGGTAGTTAATTAAATTACACCCTTAATTTGTCTAATTTTTACTTATTATTATAATGGAATACTTTAAAATGTAACTGACTACTGGATTAAAATAGTACTAATTTCCAAAACAAAATACTCTTAGTATACATAAGATCACATTAATTATTACTACTTAAATCAATCAATCTTATCATAAATCTATTGAAATAATTTAAAAATCTCCAATTATCATAAAATACTTTTTTGTACAGATTAAGTTAAGTTTTAATATTTATTTTTTAGGATAAAGATAATATTACACTACAATTATAAAGCATATTCAAAGTTTCTATGAGCTAAGTTTAAAAGAAGCACTAAGAAAACTCTTTTTTTATCTAATCTGATAGAAGTCAGATTAAACTGGAAGAATTATACTTTGAATTAACAACTTTTTTCTTAAAACTTGGTGAGAAATATATTTCCTTTCTATCATTAATATTTCGACCCCAATTTTATATATACTTTTAATTCTCTTAAACTAAACACACACACACACATACATTTTTAACTAAAAATGTTATTTGCTGAGATGTTACTTTTGTGGTAAGAGGAAATTAATATTTCCACTTGATTGCCTTTGGAAGGAAAACCCATCCTTTCTAACCCATCGTGTAGTTATTTGTATTTACGTCATTTTCAAAAAAAAGAAATCATTTTATTAGTTACTTGCTAAGTATTGGTGGTAAGAAATTTCTAGAAATACTTAAACCTTGGAATAAAAAAACCAGAAATGGTCAATAAAACAAACTGGGCCGAAGTCCATGAGAACCAAATACAACTACTAAAATCCAGTTCAAGTAAATCATATCCTTTTGCTGCCGAATCTTTAAATACTAGGAGGTATTCTTTCTTCACCCCTATATTCTTCCTGCACCCCTTAACTTTGAAAATACCAATTTTATCCTCACTAACATTAAAAACCCTAATTCTTTTTTCTCTTCCATCTTGCCTTCGCCAACAACACACAACACACCTCCCTTTGATTCTCTCTCACAATTCGGTGCTCCTTCCTCAAGGTTGCACTAGGTTACACCTTTATCGCAAAGAAAGGTTTAGGTTACACCTTCATCGCGCATCTTCAGATTCAATAATTTGAAATACTCTTTCAAAATGGGTGTTCTGGAATACATTATTGGATTTGAAAAAGCATTCCAAATTACTAAATCTAGTACACACCTATGATTTCCTGATTAGCTAATTTGAAATTGTGTTCAATTTATAATGTCAGTCTGAAAATTCTTTTTCATCCATAAGAGATCATGCACTAGTTGCAACTTGTAGGAAACCTACCTCGACGAACCCATGCACTTCTTCCCACCCCGCCCCTCCAATGGTCGTGGTACGCTTGACAAATTCTTCACCAACACTTGCGTCGAGCTCAAAGAGGGAGAGATAGAAGACGTGACTGGGCATTTCGTTCTATGACAACATCTAACCAAAGTAATGACGTGCATGACTTGTCAAAGGTAACTTTTTAGTTAACCTACTTGAGGTAACTTTTGAGTTAACCTACTTGAGGCCTAAAATGGCAAGTTGGAAGATACATTAAAACTCTCATTGTAGTTGCTAATGAGACGCGACAATAAAGTCAGTCTTGACCATCCCATAAAGGAGTGTCCTAACATAGTGGTGGACCAACATGTACATGAGGATGTGCAGGCGCAACTCAGGTTTTGTTAAAATTATCACCAAAAGTATTTAATAAAATGTCAACTTTAGTAAAAATATCAACATTTGTTTTGATTTAAAGAGGAATAATATTGTCATATTTTTACAAAAGTTGAAACTAAATTGAATCTAAAAACAAATGTAGAGACCAAATTGAGATTATGTCCATGTGGCACTGTCACATCACACTGATTGTGCCACGTGGCAAAACTGTGAAATGACATGTGTCAAAAAAAATAAGAATTAAAAAAAACACAAATTGACATGCGACAATGACTTTAATACCGTTTGTGCAACAACCATCAAATTGAGTCACCTTTTAAAAATTCAAAACCAAACAAGTTGAAACAAATTAAAAAAAGTCATGACCAAATTAAAACGAAAAAAAAAAAACAACTCAAAAGACCAACTTGACACTTTCCGACAAAAATAAAGATCAAAAGAATAATTAAACTTTATTTATTTTACAAAGTAATATTTCTAAAAAATATTTATTTATTAATGTCTCAAAATTTCTTAATTTAATAAATTTATTGTATTTATCTCGTTTATTTGACCAACTAATTCTTATTTGTGTCCGATGAATCTTTTCACATGGCAAGTACACGTTATTAAATCATCAAAAATTTTAAAAAATATATATTTAATTTTAATTCTAAGTTGACTTTGAATGATTAAGTTTAATTCTTTAATTAATTGCTTTATCTAGTATCTAATGAACTGTTTTCATTGAGTAGAGAAAATTTTTAATTCCAGTAAATTTAATTATAGGTATTGATGTGATTAATCATATACAACTCAAATGATCGATTATATTTTAATTTTGAGTGTCAATAAATAAATAAAAATTCAATTGAGTTCTTAATAAATTTTTGTGATTTATTGAGTTATTTAAATTTTAAATTTTTTTAATTGAGTCACTAAAAATAAATGTTGTTGATAATTTTCTGTGATGTGATAGTTATTTTGTACTTTCACTTTACTCAAAATGTCATCATATAATATTTTGATGCAAGAGATTATAATAACGAAATCTTTACCGAATATTTATGGTATTCAAACGAAAATTGTTTATAAATTTAATTAAAATTATAAAATTCAAAATAAAAAATAAAAAAATTTCAAAAATATAAGATATGTAATTATAAAAGTATGAAATATAAAATTAAAAATTAAAAATTAAAAAATATAAAATATACAAATTTAAAATTATAAAATTATATAATTTAATAATTACGAAATTATAAAATATATAATTATAAAATTATATAATTATATAATTATAAAACAATAACATTACATAATTATGAATTATGAAATTGTAAAATTATCAAATTATATTTATTTTATTTTATTTTTTGTAATTTTAGAATTCATAATTTTATAGTTATATATTTAATATTTTATAATTTATATTTTTTATTTTGAAATTTTTAATTTTAATTAAAGTTAAAAACAATTTCGTTAAATATAATAAATATTTAAAAAAGATCTCGCCATCACGGTCTCCCTTATAATAAAATATTATATAGCAACATTTAAAAAAATAACGATGCAAAATAACTCTCACATCACAAAATTAACAACAATATTTAATTGTTGGGAATCAGAAGAACTTATTTGAAAAAGTTTTAAAATATTTAAAATATCTAAGATTCAATATACCACCAAAATTTATTAGAAACTCAATTGAAATTTTTTAATTTATCATACACTCAAAAATAATTAACCATATTTTAATTTTTTGAAATTTTTGCATTCTAAATTCTATATGTTATTTTGATGTGTTTCTATACGTATTTGACTAATAAAAGTTTGTTATACCTGTTTGAGTTAAGATTAAAATACTTAATTTATTCTTTTTCTTCTATTCTAATGAATCAAAGTTAACTTTATTTATAAAAGTGATCTAGTTCACTTTCCGGGTTAACTTTCCTCTCATCAAGAATTAACCTCAACAGGTATAAATTGTAATCTTTATTTAATTGAAAATCCCAAAAATTACATTGTTATACTAAACACTAAGGGTAAATAAAAAAAGTAAATAATGTTATTGAAATTCTATGAAATAAATAAATGGAAAAAAAAAAGTCTTCAAAATTAAGAGAGACAAAAATCAACAGAGGGGGTATTGAGTAAATGTCTCTTATTATTGTTCAATAATGACCTAAAATTATTATTGACATGGTTTTAAAAACTTAGAATTGAACCGGTCCGATTAAACTATAAAATAAGACATGCAATCCACGATCATGAATGATGGGCATTTCTTCCTCCACCCTCCTTTTTTAATCCTCATCTCCTAAAATTATATATTCCAATTTTACTCTTATAAATTCATAATAAAATATTAAAAGTTAATTTTGTCATCTTCTTTACAAACCGTTGTCTCCAAACTTTTCTTTCTGGGGGATATGTAACATTTTGAGATTTTAAGCAACTGTATAATCCGAAATATGTTACCAAATCTAGAAATATGTTCAAAACAAATATTTTAAAATATTTTTATAAGTATATATTTTAAATTAAAAATCAGACATACACTTTTGAATTCAGTGAAACATTTCAGAATACAAACATATTTTGTGAAATTCCTAATCCGAAACATTACTCCATATTTAGAAATATATTCCAGATCACTCCATTCAAAGAACATTGTTGTGTTTCGGAATATGTAATCCAAAAATCTGGAACATGTTAACATGACCACGTGACCGGAAACAAAATATATACCTAGTTTTTATGGGCAACTGAAACTTCATAAATGTTCCAACTCTTTTTATTACGATTGAAAAAAATTACTAGATCATGCGGTATTAGACCTTAATATTTTAATTTCTTTTTTACATTTATTTTTGTAATTTAAAGTATTAATATTGTTGAAAAATATATGATCTAGGAACTTGTAATTGTGGTGGTCGACTTATGACTTATGATTTAGCACTGGTAGTCCAGCCGCCAATCAAGAATACCCAGCTGCCTCGAGTGAAATTGGTAGAATCACATTAAGCTATCTATCCATACATAAATATAGTTAAAATATTTTAATATTATTTGACGAATATAAAATACTAAGTATTATTTGAACTATTCGTATTGAAAATAAACAAATAAATTACAACACTTAAATGGTCACATTACTCAATAAATTTAGTTATGTATATATGTTATTTACATTATTTTAGCATTTCATCAACATATAAAGAAGTGAACAGTAATAAATTTTCTTTTTAATTAAAATTTTAAAGAGGGAAAAATTTTAAATTAGACAAATAAATAGTGTGAGTAGACTTTTTTAATTTTGTGTAAAGAGAAACTTTAGAATGGCATATTCGACTGATTGGGGTATTTAAAAAGTGCTTCGCTGGTGCTATCTTCAGATTCAAATTAAATTTATTTAAACGAAACAACATCATATTTTCTATTCTTTATTACAGTTTGACCTCCAAAGTTGCACGATCTTATAAAATTTGTCCTCTAATGCCGAACGTATTTAAACCTTCATGGTTAAAATAGTTGTGTGGTAATTTTTTGAAACGCCACAAGACAATTTATGTCTTTATATAAATTAAGAAGTAATTTCTTAATATAAATATAAATAAAAGAGTTCACAAAATCGTGAAGTTTTTATGATGCGATCGACCGCGTATCTATAAATATTTCATAGATAGGACAAAAATAATATATAATATTTTCAGAAGTTTTGGAAAAGAAAAAAAAACATTCAAATAGTATAGGTTTTATAGTTTCCAATGGTTCTTTGTGCTTTTTCTATTTAATTTTTTTTATTATCAATATTATGAAAGTTATTTTTCTCTCAGTGTTAAGCTAATCTATCATTATTCAACCAAAATATATTTGTAAGTCTCTCTGTTTCGTATAGTTAAGGAACCTTAAAATATAGATGTAGTGATATATAGTAATGATAATAAGTAATTTTTTCATTTTAGAAAAAAAATATCTTACAAATCTAACTGTAATGTTTTGGAAGAATAATATATCTCAAAAGGCAACAGCAGACACTATTTGTAGAAACATGAAGTTTTCAACAAAAGCTTCAATGGTGTTTGGATTGAATGTGAATTTGTTTGAAAAAGACGTATTAAGAAGATCCAAAAATAAGAATTTGTGGACAAGGAAAAAGTTAAAACAAGAAGACGAGGGAAGCAAGAGACGGTGACATTAGAATTTAGGACAAGTGGAAAAAGACCCAGAGAAAGTAAAATCCTTGACGAGGAATAGTTCTCAACGTGTTTTAATACCATTAGCTCCTACCAAGAACTTAGCAGAGAGAGGGAGGAAAAGGGTGGGGTGAATTACAAAGCATAAGGCTAAAAAAAACAAAAGCTTGAATATTATAATATGAGTGTCAATAATGATTGACGAAGACGTCGTATTCGACGATGGCATCGCCTTTGGAGAAATCGACGGAGTGGAACCTGGCCTGAGCGTAGCCACGAGCGAAGCGAAAAGCGCCGGTGCCGCCAACGATGGCCATTTCCCTAACAGGTTCGCTCATTATCATGTTTCTGGCCAACACGCTGATGGTGCTGCCGTTGAAGTCTCCGTCGGTGAAGGCCATGGTCATGACCATCATGAGCCCCATCTCCGCCTGAGATATGGAAGTGTAAATCCCCTGGGCCTTCCCCACGAGTTTGGAGTCGGGTTCGGGTCCCGCCGTCAAGGGGTCGTCCATGGCGACAACGGTGCCGAAGGGAAGGGCGTCCTTGGCCTTTCCGTTGGGCTCGGCGACAATGACCATGCTGGGGTTGGGCCCGGTGACTACGTCGTGGAAGAAGAAGTGAAGGTGGGTGAACTTGTCCTCACGGAAACCCATGAGCGTTGGTGTGAGACTTTGATAGTAAGTGGCGGTGACGAGAGTGATGAGTAAAGAGAGGTTAAGGCAAAAGAAAATGGTGGAGTTGGCCATGCTTCACAAACTGGACACGCTCAATTCAATTTCTCTTACTCTTTCTCTTGGCTTCCACTGGATCGGTGTGAGCTTTCAACTCTCCCCCACAAACTATTTATAAGCTCACACTACCCCACAAAACCCTTTTCTTAATCTCACCAATTCAAACTCAACACCATTTTCACTTCTCCTTTAATTTTATATAAGGTGACTGCTCATTTTTTTTTCTTTTTTTTTTTTTTATATTCATCTTCTTACCGTTTAAATTAGAATTTTATTATAATATATCTTTGCTGGTTATAAAATATTATTAATGAACAGTGGTGTCAAAATATATCTTTTCTTTTATATAAAACAAAATTTTAAACTGCGTGAATTTTAGTTCAAATTATGTATTGTATGTCAAATTTTATATGGTTCAAAACAATAAAATAAAGGTTAAATATATGTTTTAGATTGATAAATTTTTAGATTTTTTTTTCTATTTTTTAAACTTCTTCATTGTCTGATATTTTGTTAACAGTTGACGAAGAAAGAGTACGAAGTTGATAAAAGTGGGAGGGATTTTGTCTTATATAATACACATACTTTATAGAAAAATTATATTTTTACTTCCAATTTTTAATTTTTATTATTTACCTTTTAATGTGACTTACTATATGTCATTGATTTAAAAAAAATAGTGGTACATATACATTAATCAATGATTTAAATTAAATTAAGTTAAAAAATAAAAAATCAAAATCAAAAAATAATAATCATATTATAATTGTTCTATTTTATAAGCTCATATAAGACTGTGTACTTTATTCAACTCACTCCATAATCAAATACGAAAGTTTTTTTTTATCTTAAATAGTATAATTTTATATAAATTTAATGCCACTTTCTTATTGAGGGTGGGAATTGGGTGTGCATTATATCAATGTCTCTATATCACGAGTAGTTTCTATATCGTTCTATATCGACATCACTCCTAGAGCATAAGAACCGTGACCCGACACAAGCCATGGTGATGCAGAAATATTGCCAAAGTATATGTCTACTAGAATCAATCGAGTCTTTATTCCCAAATAAGTACTAATTAAAGTAATTTTTTAAGTGTTCAAAATAATTAAAAAAATTAAAGAATAGATAATGAAGTAATGCAAATTGGAGAATTGAATAGAACATGGAATCTTCGTTTCGTGTACAAAAAATAAGAATTTATATTCTTTGATGTGTTTTTTTTTATGGTTCTATGTTGTTTTCTTTAAAATACACTAATAAACACTTATTTCAATGTTTTAAATTATATCAAAAAGTTTTTAAAAGTATCAAGATCAAGATTTTGAAGGCACAATATTCAATGTTTCTACCGTACTCAATAGTCTTACATCATTTAGAAATTGAGATCTAAGACGGTTTAAATACTTCTTCTTCCTCCTTCCACCCTTTGATGCGCCTTGTAAGGACAAAACAGTGGCAAAGCCGACGATCCAAAGTGAATAATAATTCAAATGTATGATAATTGATTTTTAAATTTTTTTAATTTTAGGGCATCACTGACGATGTAAAAATGTGTATCACGTGTCAGCTCGTGATTTTTTTTTTTATAGTTTTTTCTTTAAAAAAGAACTGACACGTGCCAAATTAGAATTCTGTTAGTTGTCAGCGTGTGATTTTTTAATTTAAAAAAAAAATTGTCACATGTCAATTGTTTATGTGAAAAATTTTGATTTAGTTCCTATATTTGTTATTTTGTTTCAATTTAGTCATAATTTATGTTTAAAGTGGAATAATTTCACCAATTCCAAATAGAGACCAAGTTTAACTTTTATATAAATATTATAATGACATTTTTATTATAATAGATATTTTTAACCAAAATAAGTTTATTTAAATTTAAATTTTGAATTAAACTTTATTTAAAATTTATTTTAATAGTTTCTAGACAACTTTATAAATTCAAATGTAAATTTTTTGAACAATTTTATAACAATTAGCGTTTTTTTTAGAATAACAAGTGGCAGTCTTTTTTAACTTTAAAAAAATTTTAAAAATCACAAGTTATATCCTAATTTGACATGTGTCAGTTGTTTTTTTTTTTTGAAGAAAAAAGTAAAAAATTAAAATTAAAAAAAAGCCACGAACTATGACACACAGCCAATTAATGTCGTTAATGATGCCCTCACAAAAAGGACCAAATTAGAACAAATTTTAAAAAATAGGATTCAATCAAAACTACTCAAAATCTGAAGACTTAATTGAGATTTAAGGATGACCTTCCAAGATATTAAACCAAAAATAAATCAATATTCAAGTCAATGGATAAATATCATAAAGTAGCAAAATGATTTGAGAAACAAATAGAGTCACACCAAAATCAAATAGGAAGAAGAGTGTTATTTTTAAAATATTATAATTATATATAAAGTTAATGTTAGTTTCTTAGTGAGAGTAAGAATTAGATGTGAATGTTTTATACCTTTTGAAATGGTGGAGTATTTTTCCTCTTAAAATTGTGTTTTGTGTGTTACGTATTCCGATTATGATGCTAAAGTGGGTCCGGGGGAGCCCAAAACATTGGCTTGTTTAATTTATTAATTATTAATCCGTTCCGGTATTCGTTTTCAAATATGTACAACTTCTTTTGAATTTAATACGGAGACAAGTGACGGCTCGTCGAGTAATAAACTACGCACCAATTACTTCAGAAAATGGAAGATCTATATATTAACAAAATATTGTCCCTTTCTTTTGCACGATCAACTTTTCTTTTTAGCATAAAGTTTATTTAAAAATAATGTCATTAAAATAAATTTATGAAATTTATAATTATAATTTAATCTGAAAAATATTGTTTCTTTCGAATAAAAATTATACTGCTAAAATAAGTTTACCATGTTTATGGTAGATTAATCTCATAAATACTTATATTAATACATAACATCAATGCGTTATACTGTTAATATAGTACATATTATTGTTTATGGAAAGTTATATACTTTATTAGTGTTTAGAAAAACTTATTTTCTAGACGTTATTTTTAATAAAATAAGATGAACTTCAACTTAAATTGTATCATTTTTTAAATAAATCCTTTTCAGCCATATAGAAACTTGAAAGTAATTGATTATTAAATAATCTAATGATGGACTTGTTCCACATAAACCGTTATACTGATAGTTTATTTTTTTTTATACAATGTATATTTTGAAAAGGAAACTTCTTTCTTGAGAGACAGAAAAGGTAATTGTTAGGGTATGAAATTTGTTTTGTAAGTTTATAAAAATATGTAACGAGTGTTTAGTTTATTTATTAGTGGCATTAAAGTCAGAAAAAAATGGCTGACTTCATTTCTTTAATAGAAAATACTATGACCTAAACAGAAACTTTGCGACAATGAAAATGAGTCTGGATATATAGTCAAAGATTTTGAAGTGTATAATAATACATTTGACCAAATTTATTGATGAAAGGCACTGGCGGCATACAAAATCACGTTAATATTAGAAACAGAATATGAACTTTCTGACCATAAACAGCAGCAGTTTGAATTCTATGCCTTGTTATTATTATTATTATTAAAAAATTATCTGTTAAATTAGGGATAATTTTAAAAATAATAATTATTTAAAATTAATAACTTATCATATACCTATTTTTCATTAAATAATTATTTTGAAATATTTGTGGAATTAATATTCTACTCACTGTTCACTTATCAACTAATTCTAACTCACTGAATCAAATTTAATCAATTCAAGGAGTATAGTTGTTAAGCAATTTTCACAATGAAGATTAAAATGACCCACAAGAAGGAGGTTTTTTATTATTTTATTAGTAAAATATGCTTTAATTTACTAATTCATTTAAAAAAATTACTTTTAATCAAAAAGATGTTTTATTTTCATTTGAGATTGAAGAATATAAATAAAAATTATTAAATTTTTGTTATGAATAATTACTATTAAAACACACATGTTACATGACTTTAGCTTTTTGACAATCATGTCATTGTCTTAGTCATATGATTTGTCTTTAAGTCTTAACCATTTATTCAAAATATATATTAAATAGTCAGTATTTAATTTTTAGTCAAAATGGAATTTTATTATAAAATTTTTAATTTTAATAGTTTTATTTAAATTCCATTTAAGTAGTCAAATATATTGATATCAATTTCTAATAAACATACGTGATTAAATATATGCTTAATTACTTTAATTATTAATAGAATTTAAACAAAATCAGTACAATTAAATATTTTTATTAAAACTGTATTGTTATTTCATCATTTAAATATATCTTGTACTCCATTACTATATGTTTTTTTTCTATCACTCCCATAATATATATATATATATATGTCACACTGATAAGAGATAATTTCATTATTTTCGTTAAATGGGATACGTTATATTAACTAATAATTTATTTTTCACGCAAAGCGATAGCCGCCGGAGGAATGGAGTTATTGATGATTATAGAACAATTTATTGTATAGAAGAATAGTTTACGCATGTCATTGAGTAAATAGTCTAACTTCGAATCATCCCACTTTGTCTTTCTCGAGTTGCTAATCTTGATTGGTTATGAACAAGGAAATTAAGCATTCAAACATTCAAATATATTGATTAGATTTATGTTATTTTTAACTACTTACATATAAATATTTTAATTTAGATAAAACCATTTAAGTTTACTAAATTTTAAATATTTTATTTGAATAAAATATTTGAATATCATGAAATATAATTTAAATATTAAATAACTGTTAATAACTAAAAACATCGATATAGATTTGAATCAAAAGTAACTCTATTCAAAATTGATAAAAAAAATATTTAAATGAAATCAAAAAAAAAAAAAAAAACTTATCACATCAATATCCAAAGAGAGGAAATCAGATGTGTGTTTGGATTCCAGAGAAGATTTAAAAAATAGTGGATAAATAGATTTGAGGAGATAAAGAGGTAATTGTTTGTTTTAAGGGATAGATGAAAAGATTTGGAGAAAGATTTTGTAAAAATTTATGAATGATTTGATAAATGTGATAAATAAAACAAATATTTTAATAGACTAAAATATAAGTTTGCTCTTTTGTCTATGTAGTTAAAGTGAATAGAAAATAAAATTATTTAGGTAAAGTTAACTTGAAATTAATAGAAAATACAATTTCTTTAGTTAGAATAAAATTTTAGTAGGTGTAATAAATTTAAAACAAAAAGTGATTGGTTGAAAAATCGTTTTAATTATTTGTTGAATTAAAAAAACAATATTAGTAGTAATTAATTTTTGTATTATTAAAGGCCTTCACATGTCATTGTGCAATCTCTAACATTGTTTCAAATTAAAGACACATATGTTTTAATGGGTTAAATATGTTTTTGGTCCCTTAAGTTAAAGTGAATTTTGGAATTAGTCCCTCATCAAAACTTTATATCAATTTAGTCCTTCATTTTTCAAAATGCGTGAATTTAGTATTTTTAACCAAATTTTGTTAAGTTTATCTGACGTTTCAAACACATTTCATGATAGTATTTAAGTTAACATTGAAGCAAAAATGTGTCAAACAGTGTAAATAATTTAAATATTATCATGAAATGCGCTTGAAATGTTAGATAAATTTAACAAAATTTGGTTAAAATGACTAAATGCATGCATTTTGAAAGATGAAGGACTAAATTGGTCAAAAGTTTTGATGAGGGACTAATTCCAAAATTCGCTGAAACTTGAGGGACCAAAAACATATTTAACTCTATTTTAATCTTTAGGAAGTACATAAAGAGGACTTCCTCTCACATGTTCACAATTATCCCTTAATGCGTCATGCCTTTACTCTCTCTAATTTTTGTCTTCAAATCTTTTCAAATCCATTAAAACAAACCTAACATGTACTCACAAATTCATCCCCAACCATTGACGTAAAGAGCAATATTCTTCTAACCTCATTTCTATGTGTATTTTCTTTTCACTCTAATAAATTTTATGGATGAGAACTTAGTGATTATCAAATGGCTCAAATCTATCACTAATGATTTAAATAAATTTATGATTTTCTAACATTTTACAATTAAATCACACGTGTCAAGATAAATCAATATTATGATGAATTGAAGTTGACGATGAAAGTTGTTACATAAGTAATAGTTAGATAATAAAATCATAAAATTATTAATTATGAAATTATAAATTATAAATTACAAATTTATAAAATATAAACCTTTAAAATTATAATATTATAAAATAATAAAATTACAAAATCATAAAATAATATATTGTTACAACTAAATAAGGTGATAAGTCATTATAACAATCATTTAACTCAACTAAGAGGCTCATTTCAAAAATATAAAATTTTAAATACTTAATTTAGATACTCAATTAAATATATTTATGTCTTCTAATACAATTATTACATTATTACATTATTTTTTCTGTTTGGTGGTACACTTTTCTTTTTTCTTGTAGTTTATAACCACTACTAAAAAATATATATTTTCTGTCAATTTTGTTTTGAATTTTTTTTTTATATGAAATACTTATAAATATTTTTATAAAAATAATTTGTAATAAATTTCTGCCAATTTTTTTACAAAAATATTTTGTATGAAACACTTTTTACAAAATATATTATAATAAATACTTGCGAATTTTATAATTTTGTATAAAAAAATTACCTATGAACTATGATGCACAGATACGATACGTGTATCAGATACGATACGTGTATCGAATACGATACGTATCCAATACGTCGATACATTTATTTTCAAAATAATAGGATACGATACGTGATAGATAGACGATATATGAATATTGAAAAATGTACAATAATTCTTACAAATATAATAAATATATGATTGTTAATGTGTGAATCCAAAATTCCTAAATAGAGACCAATTATTTTGGTAGCTAATGTTAATGACCAATTTAAAAATCAATTCATATTTGAAATTATTTTAATTATCAATTTAGAGACTAATTATAATTTTTTGGAACTATTTTAATTATGAATATAGTGACTAATTATTTTTTGTCACTAAAATTGTTCACTATTCAAAGATTCTATTGTAGTGTATTATGACTTTATAAAGTAGATACTTCATTGATAAGTATTCTTAAAGTATCCTAAAGTATCATACACAATACGGTATCGGACATGGATACGTGACCCAAATTAAAGTATCGGTGCATCATAGTCTATAAAAGAATTACTTATCAATTTTTAAAAAAAAAAATGGTAAGAAAAGTCTTTTCTTATAAACCTTTTTAACAAAATGACAAAATAAAACTTATGTAATATGAAAAATTCTAGTCATGAACATTTTGATTATAAATGTATGTATATTAATTTCTAGGAACTTTTATAGCAAAAATATATTATTATCAATTAACACGAAATCATTATTAGTATAGTTTTAATAAAATTATTGTTAAAACCTGTCAACTTTATGATCAAATGATAATATAAAAATTATTGATACCGTCGGTCTATACACTATTTACTCATTCATTAATTCAAACTAGCTTAATCACGTGATTTAATATTTTCTTTTTCTTTTTAAACTAAGAGGTATATTTATTGAGCATTTTTTCATATTGAAGATCAAAATAACGTGAAAGATGCAAAAATTTTATTGCTTTATTTTTAAAATGGTTTTTAATTTATCATTTAGCATGTACTTTCAATGTTATTTTAAAATATTCTTTTTAAACAAATTATATTATTTTTATGTAAGAGTGATGAAAATAACTCTTAACTATTACATATTTTATGAATTATTAATATTAAAACACACCTGACTTAATTATGTATGCATGATTTATTAGTTTAAGATTTCATTTTTTTAATATGGTCAGGTTTATATCATTCAGAAATAAAAAAATTCACTCCTCAGATTCGTACAATTATAACAATTTCTATATCCAACAAAAAGCCGTAGCCGCCGGAGGAATATTTACTGGATTATAAAGTTCTCTTTCTTAAGAACATTTTTTAATCCGATAGTTGAAATCCATGATTTATTTAATCATTTCCTTTAATGGTCAAATAATTATGAATAATATTCTTTTCAACAGAATGTGAAAAAAAAAAGGCACAGACAGAGCTGATTTAAAAAAAAAAGCTAAAAATTACTCTGGGAAAAGTTAATTAAAAATATTACTTTATTTTGTCTTATACTTTACTAACTCACCAACCAAACTAAAAGCAAAAAGTCAATAAGTCCACCACAACTTTAGAAATGACATTCGTTAGTGTATTTTTTTTTAATTATAATTCAGTTCCTATTATCATGGTGTTAGAATTAAATAATTTGGCAGTTATATAAAAACATTGACTTTTAAAATGGTAGAAATGTATTTATTGTATTTTTATGACAATAGCAATGCAAAAGATTAAAAAAAGAAAAAAAATTACAATATAAAAGTGTTAATTTAACACAATCATATGACGTAAAAATAAACAACTCGACGTTATATAACAATAACAAAATATGCTATACAATTTGGATTGTTTATATAGAGTTAAATAAGAGAATTATTTGTTATTTCTATATACGCTAATAGTATTTTCCCTGTTATAGATTCTTTTCAGTCTACTTAATCAGATATTAATCCGAATTAGAATTAATCCCGCCACTACTAATTGTATTATTAGACGAACTCTTAAACCACCTAGTTGCTTCCTTTTGTCCAAACAAATATGATTTATGTAAGGCTTAAAAGTTTTAAATTCGTTAAATTTGTGAAATGTGTAACGTCTCATTTAATTATTAAGCGAAATTAAAGGAAAACGTCACACAATACAAGTATAATAGCGTAGTCCTGGGGTCTTTAACACCACCCCGACAAAACTCAGACACACCACGATGCCAAAGGAAAGCTGAATACGAAAACAACATAGAGTGTAGCGTAGAAATACAGAAAGAGATACATGGGCCATGGCCCTAAATAAAACACAAGGAAAACTCCAGCCCAGATGGCTAAGCAGCGGAATCTCCATTCGCTTGTTGACCAAGAGAACCTCGCCCATCTGCTCCCATCAACCGAGTCGATGATCATCGCAAGAAAGAAGAACCACATACAAGGCAACCATACAACAAACAGGGTAAGCTAGAGCCAACACATTCTTATCATACAGTCAATTACATTATTATCATTCCATATCCATATAGCAATCAAGCATGTCATGACTCTTCATTCGATACACTACGACTCGACTCGACTCATCCGGATATGTATAACTTAGTCGGATTCAGCGGATGCTTGCACTTGTGGTGGATACCCCTGCTCGAACCTGAGCTGCTCACCCCCGAGCTATGTGTTACAAATGTCACGATGAAACAATTCTCCCTCACCACAAGGTTAGCCCTTAATGAATTTCAGGCCTCCTGCTACTCTCACCACAGGGGTCAGTCCGCTCTAAGTGAGACTAACTGGCCCCTTAGAGTGTCAGGATACAGTCCTTACCTTGAATCCTTACTTAGTTATACAGATGGGGCA
>Ga0214544_1004564_pt1 | contig 27722 bp, 15 predicted proteins | sample CNSS3metaG_FD_160074 | JGI IMG/M metagenome (GOLD analysis project Ga0214544, IMG submission 160074) | Root nodule microbial communities from cowpea collected in UCLA plant growth center, Los Angeles, California, USA - CNSS3 | ecosystem: Host-associated > Plants > Roots > Nodule | place: USA...
TATATATATACTTTGCAATAGTATTATTTTGAAATGATATTGTAACACTCAAAATACTAAATGATTCTTGAATAATACACAGGGAGAAAAAAATATTAATGAATATTGATATGTATTCAAAAAATAAAAAATGATAAATATTAATGAGGTGATTAAAAATAACAAAGTTCTATCACTCAATAGGGTAATATGAAATGAAAACGATGCAAAAGTTATGAATTAAAACTATTTCAAATTTCGCGTATTCAACGAAAATGAAATTAGCAGTATTAAGGAAAAGTGAAAGTTAAGCACCGACGAGGGAAAACAATAGAAAAATAAATTAGGTAAATATTTGTTGTATAGATATAAATACACACACATTTGGTTGGATTAAATAAAAAATTAGTTAGTATTATTTTGACTACAAAATAAAAGCAGTTTTAAGGTTTTTCATTCAATAAACATGAGACTTATTTATTATATTTTTTTAGATAATATGGGCAATACTTTTACAAAGATACATAGAAAAATCCCATAATATTATTATATGCTTTTATATACGCATTCCCCTCTGGACAATGACCATCAAATTTTAAAAGTCTTTCATACCCTGAATAAATCCTAACCATAGTGTGTGCAATTTTTTAAAAGATCGCAATCTTATTTGAGAGTTTCACCACACAGTGGAACAAATAGCGACGTCACACGTCAATTTATATTGAAACCATTTTTCTTTTAATTTTACACTGCTAGTAACTTTATTTGAATATGAATGTGTTCCAAAATTTTGAATATTCCCCGTTTTGCACACAATTTGCTCGGTAGATGTGTGTATCTTCGACAACGCACACACACACACAAACTCTCTCTCTATAAATATCTGGGGTCTCGCTCTTCTCTTTCTTGTGTTCCTTTCCCATTCTTCTCTGTACTGTACTCAAACTTCACTTCCCCACTTATATATACAATGTCGGTTTACAAAGACCAGGATCCTCGTCTTCATGGCATCAAAACTAAGATTCGTGTCGTCCCAAATTTCCCCAAATCCGGTTCCTTTTCTCCCTATTTAATCTTCTCTTTCTTCTTCTTCGTCTTCTTCCTTCTTTATGATTATTTTGGACCAAGAAAACGAACAACCTCGGATTCCAGTTTCTAGTTTCTAGAAAGTTAGATAGTCTCGATAGTTTTTTTTTTTTTTTCATACTTTTACCTTCCCTTCTAAGTGTTTGTTTGGTTGCAATGACAGGTATTATGTTCCAAGACATTACTACTCTATTGCTCGATCCCAAAGCATTTAAGGACACAATCGATTTGTTCGTGGAGCGATACAAGGGCAAAAACATTTCTGTTGTTGCAGGTAAACAAAAGAAAAAAAAAAACAAACGCTGTTGTTGTTTTACTTTTGGAAAAATAAAAATGGATCAACATTGAAAAAGTTGATGTGATTTTATTTTTGGTGTATGGGTTAGCATGAAGAAGGTGGTGGGGTCCAGGGTGAGGAGAAATTTGGGGAGAGTATGCAGTAATGGTGTGTATTGTGGTTGTGCTTTTGAATGGGTTTGAGGGACATTATGGAATGGAAGTCACTGTGGGTTCTGAGAGTGGTTTTTGGGTTTGACTATGTTGTCTTAGTGGAAGAAATGGACATCTCCACTCTCTAATGGCTGCTTTTGACATGTGTATGAGAACATGATGCATGGCTGAAAATGATTGGCTCATTTCTTTAGGGTATTCTTTGGTTTTAGAGGATGGGTAAATGTGAAATCTAGGTAAGGGTGTTTTGTTCAGAGACACATGAGACACACGAAATTTTTTAGAATACGTGCTGTGTTTGTTATCTTTTTACTTGTTTTTCCTCATCTTTTATTTCTCATGTTTTACTTTACTAGATGTGTTTATTTCTTTTCAAACAAAGGGGACGCAAGAGTAAAGAAAGAGAGTACACGAAATAAATAACTTCACTAAAAAATTACACCAGAGTTAAAAATATAGTTAATTAAAGAGAACTATGAAAAAGCATGTAAAATATACTTTTTATTTTATGTTAAATCATAAATGAGATTTTGAAATAAAATATAAGAGATCCAGTGTTACTTTACAAATGAAATATACAAGAAAATAGTTATCATTTAATGGTTTTTTTTTTAATTAGAGACAACATAATTGCAGAAGAGAAAAGTACAATTTTTTTATTATACAAACCATACAAAATTCATTCGTTTTCTTATTTCGAGAGAAAGATATTTTTCCTTCTTGAGATTTAGGTTCACCCATACCCTTCTTGGAATTCTCAACAATCTTGTTGCTGTTTGAGGGTTCTGTGTTCCTATGTCTTTAAAATCAAGCATTGTTGTTATCTACAGGAAAATCTTGTTCTGATACAAGATTGGCTGTGACAGCAATCTCGTTTTTCATCTAAATGGCTCGTTCCTTTAGTAGGTATCTTTTGTATACTTCAGAATTACTCGTTCACTATCTTTTCAGTTTTCTTTGTCTGTTTTAGAATATATTTGAATGACCTTTTTAGAAGAATTAAAAAAAACATGTATTTTCGCCGGTTAAAATTAATTAATACACAAATTAAAAAAAGTTGAGAAATTTTATGAATTAATTTATAAATAAACTGTTTTTAATATCTGAGAAGGCCATTTTAATATTAGAACACGTTTTCGGATCAACATTGTAAAACATAATAAAACTCATCTTCAAAATTTAAAAGAAATTAGAATGTATACCACTGTGGCACAGGAGCAACCATTCAATATTGCTTGAAAGACAATTTTATTCTATTATGATTTTAGTGCTTCTTCATTCTAGTGCGTGTGAATGCTCAAATTTATAGGATTCTAGCCAAACATAATCTAGAAGAGTCGAATATACAAATTTACACTTTCTCCACTCTCAGATCCAGATTTAATGGTGTTTATTATGTACCATTTAAAAAAAAAAAAAAAAAACCCATTAAGTCTCTGCGTAAATATTTATGAGCCCTACCTGTCAGAAATATCAAATCTGAAGTCTGAACCCAATAGCTTTTCATCTTATTATAAGCATTCTTTTGGTCCACAAATCTTTTACACATAACTTTTTAATTGTTCCCTCTTTTTATAATATATGATTTATAATGTAGATAGGCGAAAGGTCTTGGATGAAATGTTATAATTCTTCCCTTGTTTGTTCATTGTTAGTGGAATTTCCTGAACATGTTTTATTTTTTTGTAAAAAATGAAATCAATAATGATGATCATATACAATAATGGATATTCTGATAATATTATTGAAATATATTACTGATTTGTAGTATAGTTTGGCGCATTTAATGTACTTTAACTTGACGAAATTGAAGACGTTAAAATTACCTAGGATTATTAAATTAGAAGATAATAAAAGGTTAATTTAGAAAAATAAGATAAAAGAATGGGAAATGGATGACGGAACTGTACCCATGCTTCCGATTCAACGCACTGATTACCGTTCTGAAATATGAAATTCTGTTGTTCGTGGAGATGTGCCTGGATCCAATTTGCATGGAGCACAACCACCATTGGTCATCGCTTCCAACTGGTGCAAAGTGGACCCGCATGACGCATGTTTCAACTCCCTCTTCCTTTTTTTCTCCCTTCTACTGTTTTCTTTCATTTGTGGGTTCCTCCATTTCACTTTTTTTTTTGTTTGGTTTACTATTTATTTACTCTTTTTTTTTTCTCTATCGTGTGGCACTTTTCTGTTCCTTTCTACGTTACTAAACCCTTGGTAAAACCTGAGTGTCACTTTATAGGTGCAGGTGAGGAACTGCTACTAGTTCTGTACTACGCCACTGTGCGTCGTGCTTGGTTTTCTCGCTTTTTGTGCCCTCTGTGTTTGTTGCGTTGTTGCAGCTTTCTTATGCTTTAAACTTTTTCCCCCCGACATGACCAGATATGCTGGAGGGTTTAGTGTGATATGTTGAGGAGGACATGGTGTGGAAGCTATGAAACTGGGGCTATTATTTATGAGTTGAATTATGTTCTGTCTGATTCGGTGCTTTGGGATGGATGTTGTTGCGATGCAAGCGATTTTTTTGTGTTAGAACAAAGATTAGATTGGATTGGAGGCCCCATTTACCACTGTCTGATTTTGTGTACAGTTTAAGGGTAAATTGAAATCTGAATTGCTTGTAGGTCCTTTGCACCGGTTTTAGTTCTTTATGTATGATTAGAAAATGAAACACAATGCAATCGGGTTGGGTGTCACTTGTCCGTTTTCAGGCGCATTAGGATTTGTCTTTGGGTGGTTATTTGGGTTTTTTAGCTTGTGGATATTTATATATGTGTATATATTGAGACATTTCCGGAAGCTTCTCTTCAATTATAGAGTCCAGCATGAGATGTAGAATTTTTCTTTACCTATACTAATTATCACGTATTACCAATCCGCATTATTGTGGATTCGTAACTGTTTAATAGGTCCTTTAGCAACTGGCATTGTTATTTATCAAATCTGCTGCTATTGTTTTCGACTTTTGGGTGTTTGCTTCTGTTTGAGAATAAGGTGATTCTGATGATCCCCTGTACTGTTATTTATTTGTTTTGTTTCTTTTCTTTCTTTTTATATGGGGGTGGTGGGTGGGGGAGTGCTGAGGTGAGAATGCTTGAATAAGCCTGCATTTTTTTTACCAGAAGGCCTTAGTTACTTCTGTCAATGGCAGCCTATAACTTGCGCCGATATGGTTTTAATCTCTTGTGTATAACTAATTCTCAATCTATAACAGTTTTTCTCATTCACTTTTATTTATATCCTTTAGTGGTTTTATAGGGTTTAGATTGGAATTTTTAGTCAAATTCTTAAATCCGTTATGGTCACATTCTCTATGCATTAAATATCATTTGTCCGATTCATATTATTTAATGACAAATTGTGAAGATGATGATACTAACATTTAAAACTCCCTGGTACCACTTCAAAGCAAATTTTCGATCGTATATGGTGAAATTTCCTTACGTCGTATGTTCCATTTGTGTTTACCATGTAATGTAGCACTCTGTTACTAATACACGGTTCCTTGATGGTGTTGAACTACATGTCATTTGCAGTAGCGTATGTATTGATAATTATGTTATGTAGGAATTGAAGCTCGAGGTTTTATTTTTGGTCCTCCCATTGCACTGGCTATAGGAGCAAAGTTCGTTCCCTTGAGGAAACCAAAGAAGTTGCCTGGTATAATTTAGAGCCTATTTTTTAAAAGAACTTACTTTCATTTCCATTTTTATTGTATCACTCTTACTATTTTATGACTAAGTTTAGTGCCAGGAAATTATCTTTCTATATCTGTCGCTTTCCTAGTATTCAGTTTTCTTTAACATTTCTCATTCGGTTCATCATCGATTCACGATTTCACCAATCTACTGGCATGTACTGATATTTAGTATATTTAAGAGAAAGTGTTTGTTTGTTGTGTTTCAACCTAGCAAATCTATGTGGTAAATCTAGAATTATGCAGTTTCTATTATCTAATTATGTGATGCTCGTCCTGATTAATATCCCGAGTTTTACTGTGATGATTTTTGCACACTACAAAGTGTAGTCTACAAATTATTGATAAGTGATGAGTGTGCCTTTGGACTTTTTAGCCTTTTAATCACTCTTTTTCGCTCTGTATTTTTTTTTTCCTTTTATATAGCCCTTCAGGCATTATAATCTGCCTTCCTGGTCATCTAAAATGAGACCATGACTAAATTAGAACAGATTTTTGAATAAGTGCTTCAATAAATTGCTCTTGAAATGTTACCCCGGCCTTGTCAAGGTTTGGCTGATATTGTTACTATAAAATGTTTATTTTCTAGTTTTATTCTAACAAAAGCTTACCTCATTACAGGAAAAGTTATTTCTCAAGAATATATTCTTGAATATGGAAGGGACTGTCTTGAGATGCATGTTGGAGCTGTTGAATCTGGTGAGCGTGCTTTAGTGGTTGATGATTTGATTGCAACGGGAGGAACACTCTGTGCAGCTATGGATTTGCTAGGTGAGTTCCTGTGAGCAAATCTTGTCATAAATGGACATTTATTGTAACATTGATGGACATTTATTTTATCGGAACATGACATTGTTTTACATGTTGATGATCTATTAATTTGTTCAACTGCACTATTAAAAGTTGCTCAGGCCCCAACATCTTTCTCTGTAGTTCATTTGTTTCAGTCTATCTTTTGTCAGCAGGGATTTTTTTCCCTGCCACTGACTGGTATTTATCATTTTGACATAAAAAGGAAAAAACCTAAATGTGTGTTTGAATTTCCTTTAGAAATCTTCCAACGGATGTTCAACTCAACAACTTTTCCTCTCACATGCTATATCAAACACGCACCAAAGTATGCAAATTAGGATTAATAGTGTGTATTACGTTCACGATTCATGCTCTTACTCGAATCATCAGTGCACAAAGAGATTCATTGTATTAACTGACTAAAAAAATTTCACGGATAAGTAGATCTCAGTGTTGTTCATTTGTTGAATTTGAATACGTGAACTAGGATCGTTATTACACCACAGTAATCTGTTTCTTTGGATCACTATGCGTCCCTAGCTGTATTTATTACACTTTTAGCTGCACTTCTGCTCAAGTACCTCAGTTTAAACATGTATATTTAATGTCATTTTTGGATTTTGATTATATTGCTGTCTTTGCTGTCATTTAGAACGTGTGGGAGCAGAAGTAGTGGAGTGTGCATGCGTAATTGAATTACCGGAATTGAAGGTATGTATATTTTGGATTTTGTAAATATCTTGTTTGGGAATGGATCCTCTGATCTACATGTGAGGTCATGATCAAATCTTCTATCCTTATCTCTCCTAATAAATATCAGATAGGACTCAACATTTGAATATGACCTTGTCACCACGTTTCTGTTTTTCATAGACTACTGGTTGCTAGGTGCAAGCCTAGTTTGGCATGGTAGGTTTGATTTCCATTTAATTTTGTTTGGGTACTTGTATGTATGATTTAAATTTAAAGCTGGTCCCTTGTGGAGTGTGATTTGTCTTGTTCGTTGTAGAAGTGTTGTGTAATTTTGGTTGAGCCTAAAAGAGGTTGTGTGTAGTAGTAGTAGTGTAGTAGTAGTGGTTGAGTGTGGAGCGATGGTTGTTGATGATTTATTGGGAATACGTGACAGGGTCGTGAGCGTTTGAACGGGAAGCCATTGTACGTGTTGGTGGAATATATGGAGATATGAAGTGGTGATGTGATGAGTGTGGTTGGTTGGAGGCAAAGAATATATTAAGATGTAGAAACGATCAAATCAAATTAATGCATTTCTGTGACCCACTCTTTGGGCCTCCCCTCTTCTTCCCTACCCCTTTTTCAAATAAAATTTTACATCTTTCGGTGTAAGATCCATTCTTCTTCTACATATTTTGCATCATGCTTTATTTTTAGCACTACACTTGTCCACATTTTATTACATGCATTGCTTCTGTCAGTAATCATCACCCAAAATACTAGTTTCTCTATCTACTTACGTAAATCTAGAATTATACTTTGTAACAGTGACCTGTGCAGGTAATAATTTAATTAAGAGGTGTTGATTATTCTGGAAGTAATGTATAAGATGAAACTATAGAAGTTGGAAAACATTTTGTCACTCTAAACCCAGGGGTGATTATTTGTCATGTACTTTCTTCTGCAGTTTAGAAAACAAACGCACACAGTTTCACAAAAGTATATCAGATTACTACCTTTTTCTTTTGGGTGTGCTTTGTTTGAAGCGAAGGGGTGATTCCTCGTAATAGTCAAAGCTCAAAAGGTTTTCTTAATGAATTTCGATTCGTAGATAGTGATGATTGAATCACATTTTTTCTGTCTTTCACACATTGTTAAGATATCTTACTTTAATTAAAACTATAGTCTAAAACACATGCGAGTTGTAATAATGTATTGCATGTATCTAAACTAAAGTACTTTCTCCCCTGAGTGAGCATTCCCGATAGCTTATATGGGTCTTTCTCCTCTCTTTAAAACAATAATAACAGATACCCTGTGTTTCAAAATAATAGTGTTTTAAGAAATATTCAATCAATCTAAATTTAGGTGATATGTTTTTTATTTTTCAACTATTTAATTTAAATACTACTTTACTAATTCATTTTCTTCATTATATCAACGGATATTGTTGGAAAATATGTTAAAAAAACTGAATTATAATTTAGCCTTGAAGGTTTAAAGTAAAGTTAAGTAGTTTTGGTTTTCTTACCGCCCATAACCTTTTCTTTTTCATTCCTATGAAAGTTGAAGTCATTGTTTTTAGTTTTTCTAAAGTACATGAATTTTTATTTTTGTTTCTTTAAAATATTTTTATATTTTCATAACTAAAAAAATTCCAAATCGTAATTTTTGGCCTAATATTTATTTAAAAATATTATAAATATATAATTTTAAATAATGTTAGATATTATTATAAACTTTGATATTTCAGTTATGTTGATACTTCAAAGTATACCAATCATTTATCATAACATGAAAATTTATTAAAAGATAAAATAAAATAAGAATACAAAAGTATGGGAGACCAGATCAAACCAATGATAAAAATTATACTTTCACAAAACATCGATAAACTATACCTATCATGAAAAAACCTAAATAAATACATGGAGGTAAATATTAAACCATTTATATTGTTCTATACGAATCAAAGGTAATTTAGATAATTTATCAGCACAACAATTTCTTTCATGAAAAACATGAGTGATTTTGAATTACATATACTTACAAAAATGTAAGCACTAATGTCGTTTTTCTTTAAGATTCAAAGAAATCACTAGTTAATTCACAAAATTATGACATATTAAAGAGAATCACTTTTCAACCAAAGTTTTCGAAAGCCTTCCCTCCAAGCATGCTTTAAAGCATAAATGGTTCTTATAAACTCAATATAAATAAGTTTATACCCTTAAAAAAAGGGAAAAGTTACCCACATATTTACCTCGACTTCTTCTAAAAATAATAGCACATGAAGTTAAATTAGGACAACTCCTAACTACACAATCAACTAAGTTCAAAAGTGAAACCACTCTACCTTTTCTAGTTTGAATATTAAAAATTTTCAGTACCAGAAAATTATATATATATTACTCATGTTTTTTAAATTTATTTTTGTTGAAAATCCAAGTGTGAGTCTAAATCTCACATTGGGTAAAATTGAGAAAGTGGAACATCATATAAGGAATAAAACTCATAAATCCATTGCTTTAAGGTTTTGGGTTAAGATTGGTATTCATGTTTTATGTGGTTGAACTCAGATTTTATTAGTGTTTATTAGTGTTGTATCTATCTTCTTCGATGTTCACTTAATTTTTTTTAATACGTAAATAAATAATTAATGTGTCTGTACTAATAAGATTCAGAATGCTAATTTTCTTCATTTTTCTAAAATTAAAAGAAAATACCGTTACTTGGACCTAGACTAGTTTCACGAGAATTAAAATAAAAGCTCACTAATCTTGTACGAACTAAAATATTCAAATTAGAAATAGACGGTGTATATTTTAAAACAGATAGATTGTATATAACTACACACTAAGTGTATGTTGCTTCCGCTTCTTTAAGAAAATGTTTTGATGCAATAAACGTTATGAATGATTTTGGGTAGTTGTTTGCTGTCTCCAGGTACATTTGAAGGAAAAACTGTAAAAAATGTAGGTCCTATTATATTCTACTTCTTTTCACTTTTTCATAATTTTGGGTTGGAAATGCATTTTAAAGTGTTGTTTAAAACGAAAATGTTTTTCAACATAAAATAATAATAATAACGTTTTTTTTTCAATAGAAAAAACATATAAATTAATTGGATGGAGATTCTCACCACGCTAAAATGTGAAAATAATTATTTTAACGGAAGATTCGGACTCACATTTTCTCAAATTTTAAAATATTCATCTATATTCCTTGCTTCCTTACGTTTTTAATTAAATATTACTCACAGTTGATCTAATTTTTGAAATAAATACTTATATCTCTTATACTTTTTTTTCAGTAAACTGACATTATGTTTTTTTTTCATTTCATTTAAAATATGATATTAACAAAATTTTAAATAAAAAATATAAAATTAGAAAGTTAAAGTTTTAAAATATAACAGTTAAAGTTTTTTTTTTTGTGAAAAAAAATTAAATGGAAGTAAGTGTCCTTTTTCAAAAAAATATAATAAAGATAAATGTTATTCATTACAAATATAAAAGAAAAAGTATAAGTATATATATTTAAAATTAGAAAGTGTAACTATTCTTTCATTAAAAGAAATTTACTTTGAAACTAAAACAGGAGTTAGTATTAGAGATAATTGCAATTTTTTCTGCTATAAGTAAGTAATTACAGATATAAACAATGACAAAGTTTATATTATACATTTGTTGTAAGTATTCCATTCCGATTTTAGGAATCCAGAAGTAGTTCAGGTTCACAATCTAAAGCAAGTGCTAACTTATGGGATTTAAACACCATTCATAGTCAACAACATACAGCACGTGAAATTAATATAATGGTCAAATAGTTCATCATAAATGAATATTTGAATTCAAATTAATCTCTACTGCAATATATCACGTCTGTGTGCACACATTTTTTAAATATAGATGAGATGATAGTATGTTAATATGTGATAATAGTATAATGTTATTAAGTTAATACATAAAATAAATTTATATTTATTAAAAATAAAGTGAAATGAATAGAAAAATTAATTGTTGATGAATAACCATTAATTTTAAAAAAATTATATTATAAATAGTAGAATTGATATTATGAAATATGGGTACAAAAGAATGAATCCTCTTTATATATTGTTATATATTAGCTCTAAAATCTCATAATTATTGTAATATCTATTAACCACGGAGTCTTATCACAGTTTCATTCTAATATTTGTACTAGACACTAATGTAAGAATGATCCTATCTTAACTTTTATAGAAATAATATTTTGATTATTAATTAATTTTAATCTATGATTTATTTAATATTCTCTCGCTTAGTATTAGTTAGTAATTAAAATATGAATCTTTAATTTAAAATGACAATTATATTCAAAACACATGTTAAACAATGATACGAAAATTTGAGCAACAAAATAATATCCTATATGGATATTTATTTAACTAATCATATGTTTCATAAGAATAAGCGAAATAACATATTTCAATAGTTGGAAACATAATATCATGTCTAATAAAATTAATGAATACGCTTTCAAATGGATAACCACATATCAAAGTTCGAATAACTTTTACAACAACAATGTATGTACCAACACATATAATCATAATTAATGTAATACAAGTGTGAACAATAATTATAATAACATTTTATCATATAACTTACACATCACTACACCCATGTAAATTACAATAATGCAATATTAAGAGAGAAATACACGCATAGGATAATAATAATAATAATAATAATAATAATAATAATAATAATAATAATTATTATTATTATTATTATTATTATTATTATTATTATTATTATTATTATTATATAGTGCATTCTTAAATTAAATGACCATAGATTTATATATGATACATCATCAAATTAATTCTTTAACTAAATGATAATAATATGGCTGTCAAAATAGACTATTCTGCTCGACTGGTCTGGACACCATAGGTTGGTCATTTAATGAGCCAATTCAACCTGATTCACTTGTTAGCAAGTCAAAAAAATTTGAACTTAACTCGACCTATCACAGGTTAGTGGATTAAAAGGATTAACTTATTAGTTCACTTAATTAAAAAATAAATAAAATTCTTATTCAACAATTTTTAAGTCTCGAAAAATCATTAGTAAGGTCTCCTCTTCTTTCATCTTTAGAATATTTGATTGTTTAACCCTTTCCTTGTTAAGAGACAACTTGGTGTAACATTCAAGAAACTTAATTCAATTTGATGAAAACTTATTAATTTGGGTAAAATCCAAAACCATTATGTATTTTACAAAATGGAAATGAAAAGGAAAATGAAACAAAAGCGATAATCAACCATTCAATATGGATTTATAGCTATAACATCTATCTATGTAATATGCTTTTAATACAAGGTGAAATTTGTAAAAACAATATTCTTGTATACCATATAAACTCAACGAATCATAAAATAATTAATGATATATGTGCACGCTAGTTGATATTCATTTCTTAAAACATTTTTCTTCAAAGTTTTCAATCACTTCTTAGTGAAATGATTACATAACAGTATGTGTTAATTTGTTTGATAAAACAATAGATATAACCAACTTTTATTAGTCATGAATCTAACTCTTGAGTATTAATCTTCTCAAAATCTTGTCAAAGGTCGGTTTTAACAGGATAAGTGTTAAATATGTTTTTGATTCTTTACTTTTTAGTCAAAATTAAAATTAGTCCATATTCAAAACTTTGACACAATTTAATTCTTTAACTTTTGAACTGTGTGTATTTAATTTTTTTAGCCAAATTTTATTAAATTTATTTAACGTTTCAAATAAATTTTACAATAACATTTGAGTTGTATGCATAGTTTGACACATTTTTGTTTTAACGTTAGATAAAGAATTATTATGAAACACGTTTGAAACGTCCAATAAACTTAACAAAATCTAGTTACAAGGACTAAATTCACAAAATTTTAAAGTTGAAAGACTAAATTGAGTCAAAACTTGGAAGAAAGACTTATTATAATTTTAAATTAAAGTTAAGTAACAAGAAATGTATTTAACCTATATATTAATAAATATAGTATTTAATTATTAATTAACAATAATCTATAATTAAATTTAAATAGGAACTAGGGTCGCATACAGTAAGATAGGCCCATAGGCTCGCAGAAACATTATGGAAAGAAATGATGAAGGGGAAAGTTTGGTTACAAGGAAAAATAATAATAAAAGGAAAGGCAATTAATAAAAGAAGTGGTAATCGGAAAGGAAAGAAACGTAGGGAAGTAGGAAGTTGAATCGGGAGAGATTAATTTGCGTCAAAGAAAATGACTCACTGTTGTTGAAGTTAGTTAATTTGTCATTTGATCTTTCTCATATCATTTCATTTTCAGACAACTTCATCTCACGCCTTATTTTTAACTCATTGCGTAACTTGCGCTATACTTCCCATGCCCTATGCGATGGGACCCTTTCTCCTCCAAACAACAACAACAACAAATCCTCAAAACCTTCTGCATTTTTCAATTCACACACACACACACTTGTTTCATGATTCATGTTTCTTAAGTTGTCGTGTTGTAGATTTTTGAATCATAGCCATTGCCATTACCCATTTTCAAACCCCAGCTAGGAATTCGGTGAAAAGAGGGAGAAATTAAATTAACTAAAACGACTTATTACCCAATAATTCCTAGTTGTTCTACATTACTACCTGAAAGCGACGAATCAAACAGATGCGACAGTGATTCTTTCATGGAGCATTTCTATCTGGTTGGTTAAAAGCTTTTCCAACCGTCTCATTAATTCATTTTCTCAAAAAACCTAACTAGTATGTAAGTACTTCCCTATACATTTAAAGTATCGCCTAGGCCCAAATCTATACCCAATAAAAGTAACATTCTCGGGGATCAATACAAATTTATATTCAATTCTTCAAATTTAATTACGAGTGTTTCAAATCAAATATCAAACTTTGACTTTATCTTTCATTGCACCAAAACAACCCTAAAAATGGAGTGCAGAAAGCCAAATCGGAAAACTGTGAAGAAACATTGCGTGGTCGATAAATGCAATAAGAGTAGGTTGAGTTCAATACCTCAACAATCAGCAACATACATACACCCCAAATGAAAATAAATCAAGAAGAAAAAAAAAGTGTTTATAAAAAAAAGAAAAGCAAACTGTAAATACGTGTTTTTACAATTTATAAATGATGAGAAAACAGGGCAACACAGCGCGCGAGTCAAACACTAATAACTCGCCGTTGTCCCCACTGACCGAGTCGAACCCGACCCGTCCATCCAACAACGATTCCATGAACCCATTTTGCTTGGAGACCCGACCCGCTACGACCCGGCACACAAGCATTGCCCTCCTACCCCTACCTCCGCCCGAGCTTTCGTGGGCGTCGCCGCTGCCGGCGAATGTGCAGATGGCGGAGCCCTTACCGCCGGGGAAGGACAGCGCGCAAGCTCCGCCGTAGGGGCCGCCGCTGGAGGTGGGGCCCAAGCAGTGAAACCTCATGACCTCATTCCCGTCCGCAACGCATCTCGCATTCTCCTCGTAGTCATGGGCCGGCCCAGTCCCACTCCCCGCCCGGCCCTTCACCGTCTCCCGATACTCCTCGAAGCGGGAGACCGTTCGCGGGCCGCTGTGGACCTTAAATATCATCTCGACGCGGCCCGAGAAGGGCTTGGGCCCCCAGCTGGTGTGAAAGATTATCTCCACCACGTTCCGCGAGGGATGCCCCTCAGTGAGTTCGGTGAGAGAAGGGAAGCGAGGGTCGGCGTGGCGCGTGGCGGTGGCTGTGACGCTCCGGGAGCGGTTGATAGTGGTTTCGAAATCGGGCTTGGCTGCGGATGGGGGGTATCTGGAGCTGGGGTGTTTCTGGAGAGGCTTTTCGGGCCTGGGTTTGGGCTTGGACTTGGGCCTGGGCTTGGTGGTGTCGACGACAACGTCTTTGATGTTTTGAACGCTCTTTCTGCAACTTGAACTGGGAATGAGGTTTTTAGAGTTTGGGTGGTAGACGTCTTCGTAAGCTCTTGACTTGCACTGCAATGACTTCATCCACCCACTCGCCATTACCCGAACCCAACAAGACGGTAATGTTGTAAAATGTTGTCTTGTCTCTCTCTCTTTCTCTCTCTCTGATTTATCTTAAAGAAGAGACCTTTTGGTAGCTCTGGGTTTTGTTTGGAGTTGTAAGAAATGGGGTCTCATTGTGGCTATGTTTTGGTCGTACAGCAGAGAAGGAATGAATGAGAGGAGGAGTGGATGGGACATGGCGCCATAATAAATGGATTTTACCCTCTCTCTCTCTATCTCTCTGTACTCTGTGAAATCGCTTTTTTGCCCTTCTCACTTTCTTCGAATTACCCACGTGGCCTCTGTCTCCTTCTTTGCTAAAACTACAAATCCCATTAATTCCAAAAACAAAAAACCTCATCATTATTCAGAGGTTTCATTTGCTGTTACGTACCAAGCTCAATCCTGGCCACGCACGCATACTGTCATAATATTCAAGGAGAGTCATTTTCTCTACTGCCATAGTATTCACCATTTCAAACTTCTAAATTAAATGCACACTATTAAACCACTTCCATTTTCAAACATCTAATGTAACCACTTTTATACTATCACTTACTTCACTACTTATAAATCTAACCATTGTTGTTCATCAATGCATACAAAGTTTAAAAACTGTTAAAAAAAATTGGCTCATACTTTTGTATTTATAAACTCTCTGCATTAATGTACTGGCCCATTAGTAAATTTGGTAAAGAAATAAGAAATGATAAAATGATGTTATGAAAGTTGCAGCATTTGGATAGCTTAAGTTATAATACTGCTGAATACTCGATATTTATGATTTGGGATGTGGTAGAAAAGTAGGGCATCAATGAAACAAGTGCTTTAATTAGGAGGTTTGGGTAATTTCAAAGGAAAAACTACTCTCCCACTGTAAATCATGGGTCAGCATCAGGGCTGAATGGAACACTATTATGATCTCTTATGGGAGTCAAGACCTGAAAAAGCTACCCTGTGCTTTTTTTATTTTTTGTTTTTTATGTGTGTCAGTTTTTAATCTAGAACAAATAGTTTTAAAACTAAAAATGTTTTTTATTTTGGCTAAATTATTTTGTTTGTTTGAAAAAATTGAACTAAATACATTTTCTGAAGAGAGCGTGGCTTAATTGTCTTACAAACAAAAAAGTTGAATAATTGTTTTCTTCGAGAAAGTTAGGTGAAATTAATAACCTTTGAAAAAATAGCATCTTTTAAATTTTTTTCTTGCGTGTGCACTCTCTTTTCTTTGTTTTTGTTTGCACTCTTTTCTCCCTCTCTGCATCCTCTCACTGTACATTACCCTTTCATAAATATAATATCTCTTTTTCCTCACGCTTTCTCATTTTTTTATCTGTTTTTTTCAGTCATATCTATTGTGTTAAATTTTTTCAGTTATTTTGTTACTTTATCTTTCAAAGTATTTATTGTTAACTTTAATTTAAAACTTTTTCTAAGGAAAAAAAAAATAAAGACTGTCTTAATATAACTCTAACCTAATGTTCGATTACTTGGCCGGCTAACATAAGACTTCTTCCAAAATGTACCTTACTAATTTCTTTAGGAAAATACTAAGTACTATTACTTAACAAGTAAAATCAGTTTACATTATCTACAAAAACTAATATATCTATAATTAGATTAAATAAATTTATTCATTATTGTGAAAAGCTAAAACAATCTTATACAAAGAGAAGTAGTGATACTAGTTAACTTCACTAACATCCAACAAAACTAACCCAAAAAATGCAATTAAAAACATATGGATAACTTTTTAAACAAGAAAACAATTTCCATTAAACTTCTTAAGTGGATTCCACGAGTCACTAGCTAGCACTTGCCATGTTCAACTCATTTTGCGTTTCTTGGCTTTCACAATAACCCAGCTCATATTCAGATGGTGAGTAGCTAGCTTATCAAATCACACTCTAAAAAAATAGAAGGTTTTGACCTTTCTAACTAAGAATGCTTGGTGAAGACATTGTTGCTTCTTGAAATCAAAGCGACCATTAACACAGAAATGCAGTGTTGGACCGTCGTCATTTTGAATAATATTCAATACTCCATTAAAAACCGAACTCAATTATAGCACAAAGTCCAAGTGGGAACAGAGAAATGAGTTAAATTTTGGATTTTGACACGAGGGGTAGATTGGTCAATGCAATGAGAGATTTCCCATCTTGGTTTTGAACTGGGTGGACGTGGGAGTAATAAAAAAAAATGCAGAGCGTGATGGCACAGTAGATAGATACTAGAAATTAAAAATGAAGATGTCATGGGAGTTTGGAGTGGAATAGTTGGTGTGGTGTGGGGAATAGAAGAATGGAAACTGGCACAGAGTTGTGAGGGAGAAAGCATCTAAAAAAGCACTGAAATTTAAACTAATAAAACGACAGGTTTTGTTCCACTTTCTTGCAAATCTTAGTATTTAACAATGCCTAACCTTGGCATTGTTTATTGTTGCAGGAGCTATTGTAGGTACCGAGTCACTGTTCTGTTACTAACAGATTGTGAGAATGGCCTCTAGCCACTTCCATTAGAAGCAGACAATCATATGGAGATAATCAAAGCTTAGGTATAATTTTATCACTTTATAATCAACACCACCATTTTTAATTCCACAAATGGAACAACACACGAGGCCATCAACCCCAGTCAAAAAGTTTCTTACAAATTCAACACCATCACCACCACATGTGATTTTTTTTTCTTCTAAAAACAAGTGCTTGTACAAAAAACACCAAGCATTTGAAAACTGCAATTGGAATGAGAAGTGATTTAGATTTAGCAGTTTTTATGAGTAGAAAAACGATTCATGACAGTGTGAAAATTGGTGAATCGGGTTGTTGGGAAGTGCGAACGAGAAATGCGTTGGCAGGCTTTGTTGTCACGCCTGCACAATCTATTCCACCGGGAAAAAAAAAATGCCTCAACTTCATTCAAATTCAACGTCAACCTTCAAATAACTATTCTCTTTATTCCGTAATTTGCTTCCAATCTTTTTGGTGTTGAAAAGGACGTTTATTGAAGAGTTGAGTTGAGAATATATATATATATATAATAATATAACCTCATTAAAAATCACATTCAAATGCACTCCAAGTGTTTGTAGATATTAAAGTTCATTTTTACTGAGAATATTAGATTTGAATAAGGGTTATGATTTGTCTTTTCTTTTTTCTGACAAAATGATTGCATGCCGTATTAATATTCAAAGCTTCTGCGAGCAAATTCAAATGACTTAAAACTAATGACAGAGAAAAGACAATGAGCTGGGTTCTGCCACAGTGAAAATAAAATCCATTGAGTAGTCATAACAAAACTTAAATACTTGTACTTACTTTACCTCTCTTCACCTATCGTAAGAAATACTACTTTACTACGCTTAAAAATCTAATTTTTTTTTTCTTAGTAAAGTTGATGTGGCAGCGATTTGAATTTAATTATTATTACGTGACAGTTGGAAGTGGGACGGTTAGAAGAGTGGAATGGAATAGAATTGTGTTAAGAAAAAGGGCGAAGCAAATCTAGGAACGCTTTTGTGAAAAGAAATGGAGAATCATGATCACGCTTCCTAATCATGTTGTCTTCTTCAAAAGCAGATTTTGCAAAATCAACAACTCTTAACTGCGGAAGTTGAATACCAGGACCCATCTTTCTGACCAACTCCTGAAATCGACTTCTTCAAAACATTGCAACCTCGTCAACACATAAAGCACCTAAACAAATTCAAAAAGCTTAACACACAACAACCCAGGACCACGCATATGCTATGCTACTATTTTACTACGCTTTTATAAATTTTAATTACTTAAAGATACTTTTAAAAGAGCAAAAGCTTAGTCATTTCAATCTATGTTCTTTTCGAAAAATAGTTTATGTTAAAAAGACAATATAGAATAATTTTGTATATTATGATAGTATAAATGAGTCTTATACTGAATTAAGGTAGTTTCTACTTAATATAATTTTATGAAAGTTAGTAAAATTATCACAGTTAACGTTTCTGATAAAATCAAAGTATAAAAAATATTTACATAATAATTCTGGAAAATAAACTACTCATTTCAAATAACAATTTTAACTTCGTTTTAAGTTTTATGAATAAACGGGCCACCAGGCCCAACAAAGAAAAATGGAAGAACAGCCGCTAACAATAAAATATACTTTGATTTAAAAGTACCACGTTTCTTTATATTTTTATTTACTAATAGTATTTATGTTTGATCAGAATAACATGATTTTAGTTCCTCGTTAAGGTTACAAACAGATAACTTCCAAAATGTTTGAGAGACCAAGACACATATATTTTTTTTTGTCATAAAATAAAAGGTCAACTTTTGAGAGCCATAAGTTCGTTCGAATGTTTTAAATTTAATAAACTGATATTAATACATGTTGAGGATAAAATTATTAGTAATCATTAGAGACAAAAATAATTGGTAAAAAGAATAAATTATACATAATCCATGTTCGGAGGAGCAGATTATTCAAAGTATTCGATGATGAAGGAGTGATTTTCGGATCCATGGTTTAGAATTCATACCAAGGGCCATCATTATTTTTCTTCTTCTTAAAGAGACCAATTACAAATACAAAAGCACATAAACATGTGCATACTAATTACAGATTGAGACCCATCCAACATACTTTAATATTAGTGGTATCAGAATGTTAACCATTTCTGAGGGAAGTCATGCACGTTTCTCTGTTGAATTTTATTGTGTTGTCTTCTGTTAAACATTAAAAACATTTTGTTTTAATATTTTAAAGATAATTTTATTATATTTTAAAACTTTAAAATTAGTGTTCATAGTGTATTTTGAAATTACAACAGTAAAAAATCAAAACTTGTCATAAACTGTCAGTTAATCTTTTTGTTTAGTTAATGATCTGAAGGTTTGTTTGTTTATCTCTTTCTGGTCTTAATAATCTGTCTGTACAGTGATTACCATTTTTATTTTTAGTTTATAGTTACATTGGGCTCCATTGAAGAGCAAGAAAAAAAGGCATTGGGCCTTCTCAGTCTGATCACAAAAACGGCCCAAAATAACGTATATTCAATCAGACCGCTAAAACTGTTGAAACTCCAAATTAAAAAAATCATTTATAACTGGTTAAGTTGAAACAATTTCATTTCAATTAACACTGATTATTAAAGTTTTTAGACCATAGAAATCAGTAAATTTATAGTAATTAAATCTTAATACAAAAAGTTCTTTCCACCATCATTATATGTGTTGCTATGTTTTTAGAAACTTCTTAATATGGATCAAGATCTTCTCAGTTGGTATAACTAGCAAGACAAGGTGAAGTTATGATATAGAAAGATACAAAAGTTTTATAGTAGGGCTCATAAATTATATATGTAGGTCCATTAATAATTTGTCTTTATTTTTTTCCACTATGTCCTTGTCATGTTACTTATATGCCAGGAATTAATTTTTTTAATAACATCACATAACCAAAACTTATTCTTACCGTGATTTTTAATATAATTATGGTAACAATTATAAAATTTACCATAAATGACGAATTCAAAATATAGATCTGCACCTGTGAATTAAGTTTAAAAACAATTTTTTTTAAGTTTTTATTATTTCGAAATAGAAAGCAATTTTTATAGAAATAAGTTCTCAAATACTTTTTTTTTTACCACGGATTCTAAATTTGAACGTTCACTTTTGGTTTCTAAACCAAAGTGTACGACAGTACTGAAAAGAAATAGCATATTTACTTTTTTGATGTTTGTCGTGGTATCATTGATTGATCGTATTGAAGGAAATTGTATCATAGAAATAATAATAAAAAAAAAAAACAAGCATAGGTAATATTGTGATTAACATAAGCATTTGATTATATGTAAAATAAGATATCTAATATAATAAATAAAGATTAAAGCCAATAATTATAACATAATTTTTTATGTAATGTATATATAAATTGGGTTTGGTATGAATGTTTAGGAAGGTTCTTACTTGGTAAGCATGAGGCATCGTCGATGACGTCTTTTCCTTTAGCAAACATAAAACTGTTTCAAGTCTTTTCCTTCACCCTCTCTCGCAGTTTTGTCTGTACTTACAACAATTTAATTTCTCTTTCTCTTTTTCTTTCACGTTTCCTCTATGGAGAAAAACGACATAAGATCACTGTGTGTGATATTCAGGGTACATAAAATTAATTCTTCAACGTCATACTAAACATGTGCAAATTTTTAAAAAATATTATAACTAATATTTTGCTATGATTCCATACTTTAATATGCGATTTTTATCAACGTGTTTAGTTCACATTTTAAATATAGTTTTCACATTCCAAACATCCTTAAAACGATTCCTTACATTGTTTTCATTAGTTTTAAAAAAACTGTGTGATTCAACAACAGGAAAAGAATAGAAGCAAAGAAAGTAACCGTAACAACAGTGAGACACGGCAAAATCTGACGCAACGTAATTTCTTTTTGCAACATTGATTTAGAATGTGATGGACGTGGGGTCTTGTCCTCCTAATAATTTAGGTTATCATCATGGAGCACATTCAAAGTCGAGCAACCCAACGGGACTGGTTTTTGTTTCTTAGTTGTTTTCGACGGAAAACTCTTGATTGTTTTGTGAGCGTTGGAATCCCAGAAACTATTGCAAACCTCTGTCACTAAAAAACATCTTGCAAATAGTTGCTCAAAACTCTTGAGGTAACCCTTGTGTTAGAATCGATTATCTGCGGTTGATGGTCTCTACCACAGAGTCATCACCGACACGTAATTGTGAACACGTATTGATTGTAGCATCCATTGAGGTACAGAAGAGCTGTATAAAATTTCTTTTCAGCTTTTGTCTCATTTTCCATCGAACAACAGAATGTGTGCTGCTGACAAAAGCAAATGAGCAGTTGTTCATGCTATTTCCATGTGCAAATTTGTTGCTGCTGTCAGATTTTTTGCAGAGGCACTGATGCAGAAAACCCTTTGGTCTATCACCTCTTTCCGAAGAATTGAAATCCGTTATCATATCTCTGAGAACTACTGCCAGGTGCTGGAGTTGATTTATGTCTATCATGTCTCGGACGATACTCTGTCAGTTCAGGTGGGTTGAGTGCAACTCTTTCAATTCCTAAACCGATAAAATACTTTTTAATATCACGAGTACCACTCAGCATGTGCCTAGTGTTTTATCTCTCAGAATTTAACCCTATATCAGTTGAATTCATGATTAAAATTAGTTGTTTCTTTAGAATGTTCTATTCTATCTTATCTGATCTGATAGCTCCATGCTTTTGAATTTTGGAGAAAATTGATGAAGTCACGTATCAGTGTTGACGGTGTTTTATTATATTGAATGCTGTCAGCATAATTGGCATTGGTATATTATGTGAAAAACACTAATAGCAGTGCAGCATATAATATTTATGAGGTGGGGACTGGTACCAACATAATTTTAAGCAGTTAAATTTGGAGGAAACAGTGATAGGGTTAGATATATTGATTGGGTTCAGTATATGGATGATGATGGTTGTTTGAATAATTGCATCGACATTTAGGTTATGAATGCATTGAGTTGGAGTTAGAAGTAAGGTTATTGTTGTTGGTAGTGTAGTGAAAGTGGTAGTGGAATCCACCACAATCTGAGTGGCCTACCACTGTCATGAACAACTGCATGCCTGGCATGTGTTGGTTAGAGAAAACAAGTTACTGCCAGAAGTTGGGTTTGATTGCAACTTTGTATTTTGTGGGACACATGCCAGGTGATTTTGATGTAAGTTTAGTAGGTATACATTTACTATATACCTCATTTTTTCTTCTCTTATTTTTATTTAAATCTTCTAAATTTGTAAGAGAAGTGATTGAGAAGCCGTGGTTAATGCTAGTTTTGTTTTTGGGTCAACACCTATTTTTATGTGGCTTGGTTTCCTGGTTGTTTTTCCGAGTTTGGAAAGACGTGTGATTTTTCTAAGTCAACAATATTGTGCTTAGAAGCATATTAGAGTTGCATTTTTTGTATGAGAAAGTTAGAATTGATGAAATATAGTATTAGAATATTAGCGTTGGTGGTGTGCATGAGAGAATGAGGCGTGTGAAATGTTAGATGTGTTGGAGAAGTGATGGGATGGATAAGGTGGATTAGGTGATGAGAGTTGTGAAGACGATGTTGAATGATGGATGAGGGACAATGATGAATGGATCCGACAGTGGAGTTGTGAATGGTGACTGCAGCCATAGAAACAGAGTTCTGCAACCATGTGAGGGTTTTCTGAGTTTCGTACGAAATAATTTTGGGAGTTTTCTGACATTTGGCCATGGACCCTTTCTTCGTGATCTCAATCTCCTGACGTTCTAGGATACTTGATCTGAAAAAGCTAATCCAGGACCACTCAACAAAATGGGATACTCAACCCAGATACTGCCATACTTTTACATGTCTTTCTAATTTTGCCATATCTATGCAAATTTATCACTGCTAGAAACCCACAAACTCACCACCCTCATGCACCACCATATCAACATCATATCACAGTTTTATGAGATGAATTGAAAAGGGAGGGGATGGCCCCAACCACCTCTGCAAAATTCTGGCACAATGTAACCACTCTGAAGACAAAGCTACATGTCTGTGCAATGCGCACAGAACGGCCATCATAAAAGGCACATGCAAAATGTACCGTGTGATTCAACTTGGTAACACATATATGGACACAAATGCGATTATAAAATTCTCTCATGCACTCATCCAATGCAACCATGTCGATGATCTTACCTTAAATATGTGATTCCATTTTGTACATAACATGTGTATTATTGGTTGAGATAAATAAATGAATTACGAAGGAAAATATTGGATGTGGTGAATGTTGGTGAATTCCGAACTTCCAAGAGTAGTTATCCATCTATTCTTCTTTGGATTCCATGGGAAGTGCTTCCTTGTTTATATGTGGATTGGATTTGATTGTTGATTGTTGCCATGTTTTTAACCAGGCCAACTTTTCTTACTTTCACTGTCTCAGTATTTTTCATTATTTTGAATCTACCAACTGTGTGTGTATATATAGATATTGTTAGATAGATATATAGAGAGACAAAAAGTAGTGGGTGGGTGTGGAATGGGTTTTGGGGCCATCTTCGGCTTTTCAACCTTCTGAATCAACCTTCAGTTTATTCACGAATATGTTTTAGTAATAAAATATTAAATTACAGAGGTAATGTTCAAATTCCGAAATAAAATGATTGTAGAATAATTATATAAGATAATGTGATTGTCAAAAACTTGTTATTAGTTACAAAGGATAACTAATGACATGTTCTTGGTTTGTTATCTAAACAACACTATACTAAACATCTTTTACGTCTATTTTTTTTTTTTTACAGATTAACTTTTAAAATGTTTAGAAATAAATATATTTTGAGAAGACTAGTTATTGCAAATTATTTATAAAGAACAATAAAAAAATTATGTGAAATTAGTAATGTAAAAATATATTTAATTTCTTTAATTTAACATGGTCTAATAAAATATTCAAAATCATTTAGCGTCTTCACGATGTTCATTATCATATAAAAAACTATTATTAAAGATATATGAACCTGGTTTGGCCAATTCCAAATTAATGGAGTAGAAGGGTAACTCACCTCATTTATTAGATAAAAGAAAAGTGTAAAACCAATGTAATATTCTAGTAAAATTGATATTTTTAGTAAGACTATAATGAGAGCAATATGTTAAAATAAAAACTGAACCAAATCAAAATTTAAGTTCATCTATGAATTAAATGAAAAAGTTAAAAACAAAACGGATTGACTTATTCTATATTTGTATTAACTTGCAAAATCAAGTAAATCAAATAAAAATAATATGCTATTTTCATGTTAACTTGAGCACAATAGAACTTGTTTTAAGCTAAAATTCATATAGATGTCTTTAGAATTGAGTTTTGATGGTGATATTTTTGAGTAAGAAAACATTAAGTTGAATAGGAGGATAACAATATATTTCCATTTTCATTATTTATAAAAAAATATTATTTTTTCATTCGTCTAATAATATGTAAAGGTGAAGAATCTATATAACAAAGGTATTTTTTTTTTACTTTAATGTTTGATCATCTTAATATTTTTTATTCAAATTATTGGTTTACTTGTTATTTTATTCATTTCTAAAATTACATTAAATTAATATTACTATTTTAATTAATCAATTGCACTATTTGAAAATATATAAAATAAATGAGATTATTAATTTTAAAATAAAGATTATGAATTCATTTTTATTTTTTTTAAAAGTAATGAATTACATTTTAAATAAATGAAAAAAATTGAATTAAATAAATGTTCATTTAATAAAAAAATAAAAAAAATTATTAAAAACATTAGCAACAATTTCTTAAAAAAATAAAAATTAGAAAATGAAACAAAAATGTGCTAACAACGACAATCACACAAAAAAAATAAATAAAAACATTCTTAGAAACATGATTATAAAAAAAAGTTATTAAACAAATCAAAACAGTATTTCTAAATGTAAATTCAATAGAAAAAAAACCATAATTTGAACTTAAAAAAAAACGAAATTCTTATTTGAAAAATAAGATTCTTCATTCTTAAAATCGTGTTTCAAAACATAAATTATTCATATACATAGAAGTTTTAAAATTTGTTTATTTTAATAATATTTTACTATTTGTTTCCGTCAAACATATAAGATTCTCAAAATTTGTATAGGAAATGATTGGACCACCTTCTTATGGACGCTTTTCAAAAATCTAAGAGCTATATATATACACCAGAATTCTTAAAATGTTTCTCCAAGCTGGTTCCAATGTGAATTGAATTTTTGTTTACATTCTTTTGTATTACTCGTTTTACATCACCATCATGCATAGGTGATGATTTGCTGTCACTAAAACAATTTATAGCTGGAATCACTGTTTCAAATGCATAACAACCAAAAATGGAACACCTTTACAAATAGAAAGAGCTCCCTGCTTTTATGCTTCCATATGTAGAGATCATAACAACAAAATAAACCCCTTAAACATCACATCCAACCAAACTTAACAAATCATTCTCCACAATACTACAATCTTAACTGAGAAATTTTTCTCATTTTAAATTTAATTACTTTTTTTTATGATGAAAGAGAGAATGATAGTTAAATGTATGATGGCATGATGATTGATGAATCCTTGTTATGTCAAGGAGTTCTCTTCTATTCTCTTCTCTTCTCCTTTTTACAGCATGAGCTTAGCATGTGGGATCCCTTGTTCCTATTCCCCTAAAAATGCCTTTCCAGTTTTGAAGTTTGGGAGAAAAACTAAACAATCAAACAAAAAGTAAAAGGGTTTTGGCAAATCAGAATCTTATATCATCGATTGAATAAAACAAAAATAAAACAATCCCCTCTTCCATGTAATCAGTGCCAGCACCCTAAAAAAGAATGAGTTGAAAGGATTATTTACAAAGTTTATACTGTTTAGAATGGAGAAACACCAGATAAACAATGGAAAATATGGATGTGGACCCAAAAGGGTCTTATTATTATTATTAATGCTGGTTTTCTGAATGTGGTTTTTGGTTTAACAGCATCATTGTGCAAAGAAGAGACTTGTGATTGAGACTAACACACATGGGATGGCCTAGCTATTAACACTCTAAATGCTGACACATGGCATAGAGATAAAGAGATCATTTTTGTCTCACAAATATATAACACTATTATATTTTTTATTCACTGATTTGATTTGATTTGATTTGATTTTATTTTATTTGTTTCTCTCATTTTGTATTTGTCTCAGCATGTGAAGAGGAAGAAATATCCAAGCAATTTTATCTTTTTAGTTTTTTTTTTAACTGTCTCTTTCTGTAAAGTATTTAATATGTGATTATTTTGTGATCTATTGATAAACAAGAGTCCGAATATTTTGACACTTAATTTAAAGTAAGAAAATATTATTTAAGAAAGAGAAATTTGACCGCATTTGTTACATTACTCGACTTAACCGCATCACATGATGTTTGTAATCGTTTTATGATGTTTTGTTTCTTTATAGTATCATCACGGCTTCCCTTTTCTTTGTAAAAAACCAAAAACACTATTACATTACTCTCTTTCTTTATAAGTAAGGTTAAGATAAGTATGACATGATATACCAACACATTTTAACAATAAAAAATATATTAAAAATGTCAGAAAAATAAGTTATGAACCTTCTTCACCATTTCAGAAATAAGAAACAAACAGTGTAATATGAATCTCCTCCCTCCTAACTGTGTCCACTTCCTTGTTTGACTAGTTATTTTTGTTTGGTTTAGGTGGCATTAATTAGTGGTTAGAAGAAGTTTCCATGTTTGAAAAAAGATATTGATATTGATGCAGGAAGAGAGGTAAGTGAAGTTGAGGTATATCTCGAGAGCTAAAAGAAGAACTTTTGACGACCCTATGCTTAAGGGACTATGCATTACTGTAAAGTATATATGGCCAAGCTAGAAGCTAGGGCTTATTGCGTCAGTGTTTGAATTCCTACTTGTGGCGAGTTTTACGTAAACAAAAACTTTGACCATACGCTACTATAGTACACTTTCAACATAGATTCCACTGCATATCAATGCACAAATGAGATGTGCATCATAAACTCTGCTACTTTTCCCTATCTACTTCTGATACACCTCATCTACTTATACAACTTTTTTATTTTATATACAGGACCCTGAATCTGCACTTGCATGCTGCATATCGCGAACAAGTAGTCATTCTTATTATTTCCTTTATATATATATATATATATATATATATATATATATATATATATATATATATACAATTGTACCCTTTTATGTAATGGTACCTATATGTGAAGGATAGAAATCCACTCCATGAGGAAGGAGATCCTTCGAAAGGAAAAAAAAAAAAAGACTCTCTCGCCAGGACAAGATATATGCACAGAGAAAGTAAATTTATTAGATCCCGTTATATCTGTTTTTCTTTTTTTTTATTGATTATTTGAAAATATTATACTTTTACTTT
>Ga0214544_1004565_pt1 | contig 27719 bp, 9 predicted proteins | sample CNSS3metaG_FD_160074 | JGI IMG/M metagenome (GOLD analysis project Ga0214544, IMG submission 160074) | Root nodule microbial communities from cowpea collected in UCLA plant growth center, Los Angeles, California, USA - CNSS3 | ecosystem: Host-associated > Plants > Roots > Nodule | place: USA...
ATAAGTTTTTTTTTTTTTTTTTTTCTTTTTCTTATGGCTTTGAAGCTCGTGATATTAGATTACATTAGAGTACATATTTAAACAACATGATACCTTGTTTCTTCTATTTATACTAAAAAAAAAAACATGATACCTTCTACTCTTTCCCAAACTCCACTCACACAATTCCCACCGCTCTTTTTCTTATGGTGTTTCGCCGGATAAACAGTATCATATTTCCCTCCATTTATCTTCTTCTGCTCTTGGCTAATTGGGATTCCTGAACTCCACCCAATGGCGCTGCTCACAATTATCGTAGTCTTCCTCCTCCAACTGAGTTCTCATGTCAGAGTCAACTCGGAGCCGACTCAGGACAAGCAAGCGCTCCTTGCTTTCCTCTCCCAAACCCGGCACTCCAACCGCCTCCAATGGAACGCTTCCGCTTCCGCATGCGACTGGGTGGGCGTCAAATGCGACGACTCCCGCTCCTTCGTCTACTCTCTCCGTTTACCCGCCGTCGACCTCGTGGGTCCGGTTCCACCCGCCACAATCGGCCGCCTCTCCCAGCTTCGGATCCTCAGTCTCCGCTCCAACGGTCTCACCGGCGAGATCCCTGCCGATTTCTCGAACCTCACCTTCCTCCGCAACCTCTACCTCCAGAAAAACCAGTTTTCCGGTGAGTTCCCCCCGAGTCTCACTCGCCTCACTCGTCTCACCCGCTTGGATCTCTCCTCCAACAACTTCACCGGTCAAATCCCTTTCTCTGTCAACAACTTAACCCACCTCACCGGCCTCTTCTTGGAGCACAACAGCTTCTCTGGGAAAATCCCCAGCATCACTGCCAAGCTCGTTAGCTTCAACGTTTCCTTCAACCGCCTCAACGGTTCCATTCCGGAGACGCTCTCCACTTTCCCCGACTCCTCATTCGCGGGAAACGCAGATCTCTGTGGCCCGCCGTTGAAGGCCTGCAACCCCTTCTTCCCGGCTCCGGCGCCGTCTCCCTCCTCCAATTCGACCCCGGCCACGGCGCATAAGAAGTCCAAGAAGCTCTCCACGGGCGCCATTGTCGCAATCGTTGTCGGGTCCGTTCTCGTGGCGGCGTTGCTGCTGCTGCTGTTGCTGCTGTGCGTCCGGCGCCGGCGACGGCAGCCAGCGAAACCGCCGAAGCCTGTTGCGGCGGCACGTGCCGTGCCGGTGGAGGCGGGGACGTCGTCGTCGAAGGAGGATATCACCGGGGGTTCGGCGGAGGCGGAGAGGAACAAGCTGGTGTTCTTTGAAGGGGGGATTTACAGTTTCGATTTGGAGGATTTGTTGAGGGCTTCGGCGGAGGTGTTGGGGAAGGGCAGCGTGGGGACTTCGTACAAGGCAGTGCTTGAGGAAGGGACGACGGTGGTGGTGAAGAGGCTGAAGGATGTTGTGGTGACGAAGAAAGAGTTCGAGATGCAAATGGAAGTTCTGGGGAAGATTAAGCACGATAATGTGGTACCCCTCAGAGCCTTTTACTTCTCCAAGGACGAGAAATTGCTCGTTTACGATTACATGTCTGCCGGAAGCTTGTCTGCTCTCCTTCACGGTACCATCTTCTTATCCAATCCCTTTTCTGTTTCTTTATTTTTTTTTCTTTGCTGCTTAATTCTGCTTAATTGTGTTCATGGCTAATTATTGAACTCAAATGCAATGCAATTTGATTGTTATAGTTTCAGAACACCATATTTAGTTTGCTCTCTTGCGTTTCCGGCTTTTCCCTGTGTTCATAGGGGAATTGAGTATTCTTTGTTTGATAGAATTGGCTTTAGTATTTAATTTGGCTGAATTCCTACTCCAGCTGTTGTAGTCGTGAAAGTTCATTATTTTATTTGAGGGCTCCAATAATATTTTATTAGTGTTGTTGCTGTTATTGTTGTGAAGTGTTTGTTGTGTGATTAGCTTATTTGCGGGCAGTGGCATGGGGCGCTTTCTAAGTTGATAATGGAGGTGGGTTATACTTAGTAGTCTACTGCATTACGTATCAGTGTGATGTTAATTATATTAATTTACTTATGGGGAAAATAGTTTAATTGGAAGAGTGTTATTCTAAGTGTATCGTAAATGGGAAGTTTTGTGCAGCAGCGTAGAGTGCGCTTGTTTAATGCATGCTTCAGGAGCAAACATTCTCTACTCATGAGTGACATTGTCTTTCTTTAATTTTCCCATTCTTTCATTTCCCATAACCCAAGCAACATGCACTCATGAGATACCAGCGTGGCTCACCGACATTATTTCTATGTCTTTCTTTTTTTCTTCCATTTTTTGTTCTCTCCTTTAAAAGGAGAAAAGATAGAAAAAAATAAAGCGTTCTATTTATTCCCTCCTCCTCCTCCTCCTCCTCCTTTCCCAACGAAGAAGAGAAAGGCATTTGGACCACGACCATGCTGCTTTTTGCTTTTGAAAGGGTTGTGTTGAGTCCAAGCAAAGGAAAAATCCCACAAACCACAACCTCCTTTGCTCCATGCTTGTGTCTTGAAACAGTTAAATTTGGCGATTAGATGAAATTATTGCATGGTGATATGATACATGACTAAAGCGGGAAATAAAGAGAGCATGATTATTATTAATAATTAATATATATAATTGATGGTGTGTGTGTAATAGTATTATAGATAGGGATTGGAGGAGTGGATTGTTGATGAGAATTACTTGACTAACTACATTAGCACTGCTGGTATTGATACTGCAGGGAGCAGAGGGTCTGGGAGAACACCACTGGACTGGGACAGCAGAATGAAAATAGCAGTAGGAGCGGCACGGGGGTTGGCATGCCTCCACGTGGCAGGCAAGGTGGTCCACGGCAACATAAAATCCTCCAACATCCTCCTCCGAGGGCCGGACCACGATGCCGGCGTTTCGGACTTTGGTCTAACCCCCCTGTTCGGGAACGGAGCTCCGTCGAACCGAGTGGCGGGTTACCGGGCACCCGAGGTGGTGGAAACCCGAAAGGTGAGCTTCAAGTCTGACGTGTACAGCTTTGGCGTGTTGCTGTTGGAGCTTCTAACGGGGAAAGCCCCGAACCAAGCGTCGCTTGGGGAAGAGGGCATAGACCTCCCGAGGTGGGTCCAGTCGGTGGTGCGCGAAGAGTGGACCGCGGAGGTCTTCGACGCGGAGCTCATGAGGTATCACAACATCGAGGAGGAGATGGTTCAACTCTTGCAAATAGCCATGGCGTGTGTTGCGGTGGTGCCTGACCAGAGGCCCAGCATGCAGGACGTGGTGCGCATGATCGAGGACATCAACCGGGGGGAGACCGACGACGGCCTGCGTCAGTCCTCCGATGACCCTTCTAAAGGATCCGAGGGTCACACCCCTCCCCCGGAGTCAAGGACACCCAGGTCACTCACACCTTAACAAAAAAGTAATAAAGGCTTCTTGATTGAATGAAATTCAAAAAGAGGAAAGAAAGGACAACACAAGGTGGTGGTGGGTCGCTCTTCAAAAAATATTGTCAATTATGCACTGTGCTTTCTTCCTTCCCTGGCCCCGTTCCTGTCTATTTTCCCCCCTCTCATGTGTTTCATTTCATTTTTTTTCCCCTATTTTTCTTTTATTATTGATTTTTACAGGTGGGATTTTCAAATTGTTAATCAAGCTTTGACCTTTTCATCAGATTCTAAGTGCCATTTACCTCATTTCTTAATTTAAATTATTTGTCACTGTCATCTTTTTTTGTCAAAATGGAGCCTATCTTTTTCATTTCGTCTTCACACCACTGTCGTATGTTATGTTACCACGTCAGCCAGTGCGTTCTTTTTTTGACCCAGCGACGATAGCAGTTGTTACAAAATCATTGCAAAAATTGTGTATCCACGTCACTTGATTTGTATGACGCAGAGTGCAAAAGTAAACCAAAGAAAGCAGCTTTGGATGAACATTATGAACAAAATCAGCATTTGACCCGAATGAATAATGATGGATGGGAAATGGAGGAGGAGGCGCGGTTGTTGTGGTGGTGGTTCGAATTGACGTGTTAGTAACTCACATGGGCACCGGGATTGGTGGGAAAGAAAATACAGTGAGCATGAGATGGTTACCCCTCTCTGTATGGTGTGTCCATTTGTGAGGAAAAGGGTGGAGAACAGGCTGGCCTTGTGGAGTGGGCGATAGTGTGTGTTGGCAGTTCTGACAGATAAAGAAGAGCCTTTGACCCAACCATGGTGTGAGAGAAGAACCCTCGATGCATGCCGCTGTGGACCATTCTTGTTTTACCTCACCATTTTTTCTTTTTTAAATAATCTTTTATCATCAATCACTGCTTACTTGGATCCATGAAACGAAGAACTGTTGCTGTCTCTTATTGAGTTTTCTGATTCCACTGTAAATGTAAATGTACGCAAGCAAACCGTACGCGCTCATGCCTCACTTTGCTCCTTCGCTTTCCGTTCACATTCAGACCTACAACCTCACACGTTCCAAAAAATCCTTGTCCTTTTCTGGATGTCTAAATAATTGCACATACACATTATAAATCAACTTAGTCTTATGTTTCTACCATATAAGGCTTCTTCAATTGTAAGATTCAACCGAGTGAGGGTAGATTTGTTTTTATTGAAATTGGACTAAGTTCACACAGTACCTTTAATATTTCCGATGGAGACTTTCTTTATTCATATGTCACGAAAATTTGAATGGAGTTTCTCTATGAGTTCTAGAAACTTCCCTACCACTGGGCTACTATGTTACCTGTCGCGTTATAGAGTCACATGCTTCCTTGGCGAACGCAGAATTCTGGTACAGTAAAGCAGATTTTAGCGAGGGTTTTGGTTGGGCGCAAGAAAACTTTACCTCTCCTTCTTTAGCTTTGGTTTGTTTCGTATTGCCACGCCTTCACTTTTATTGTGGCTGTAATCTAAGTCGTAGTTCACACATGTTTAGTTTAATTTGTTGTAGTTCTCATGATAAGTTATGGTCGAAAAAGAAGAGGTGTTATCCATAGGTTGTAGGCAATTGACAGAGTCAATGGCAAGCATCATTTGCCACAAGCAAGTCCATGAAGCATTAATGCAGCATCCCCTTTGTTGAAAAAACAACTTTAGACAGATATATCATGCAAATCGAATTCTTTTCTTTTTAAGGCGTGACATAATAATTAATTCAAACTACAATCTCCGGATCAAATTGTCTTGTAATTAATTAAGTTTCATGGTTAAGTCATGATGAATTAGAGGCCGGCGAAGAAAAGTGGCATGCGAAATGGTTGATCATGAAACAGGGTAACAAACAACTCAGAAGAGGAATATTTTAAAAATGATGAGAGAGAGAGTGAAGAAAGGTCGCAATGCAATAAGCTAAATTAAATATACGTTAGAGAATCCCTGTGGTATTTGGCTGTTTGTCGAAGTTTACAAATGGTATTATTTTGCGGTTAATACAAGAAAAAAAGTACGTTTATTGATAAAGTGAGAGACTTGCCTCGAGAATTTGGATTCTATAAAAAGCAAAAGCCATTTGGTACGATGGCATCGCAGCATTGGATGCACACTTGATGCTGTGATCCACTTCTTCAATTTCCTTGGAAACCACTTTAACTATGCAAATTCTATGATTAGCGTAAAGTCATTTCACGTAATTCATTACTAATTGCCGCTTTTGTCGGTTTCACAGTAAAATAAAATACACTTTTAGAAACTCCTAGGGTTAGTTCTGCCTTTTGAGTGATAAAGTGTCAACAACCAAATGAGCCCACAAAAGGGGTAAGGTACAACCCTTTTCTCTTTTTACTTTAGTTTTGCATTGTTGCCATCCTTCTGCAGAGAAATTTGCTTAGGCTGTTGTCTTCAGTTTGAGTTCTACACATTATTTTGGTTTATGATTATTTTTGTCAATGTTATAATGAGTTTTAATAATCTGATCACTGATCTAGTGTCTGACATATCATGGACATGGGTTATATGAAAAAGAGAAAAATTCAAATTTATGTCTATATGTTAAAAATTTCATAACAACAAAAAATAAGATAAATTTACGGTATATAAATCTATACAAACTTCATTTTATATTATATTTTTGTAAAATTAAGTTAAATTTAAGGTTAATTTGTTATATAAAAATCATCCAAAGTTTATTATAACGAGATTTATTATTTGTTAACTTATTTTGTCATCCGTTGTTAAATCACTATTGAATCAATATTAATGTATAATTTTTTTCTTGAAATATATATTCTAATGTAAGAGAGTGAGTTGAAGATCCAACGTTATTTAAAACTGAATTAAACTTAAAAATACATTTATTAAAGAATGTACACAAGGTTTTTGATGATTTTTAATCAAAAGATTTTAAAGTTAGAAAAAGCTAAATGAAGAATAAAGATCAGATAGTAATATGTAATTTTATCCCATTAATTAATTAATTTCCAAACTCAATGCTTAAACTAGATGGACGAAGCCACTCCAGAATGAATACATTAATTATTTGAGACATTGAGGTAATAATGAATCATGAATGATGAGTAGCTTTTCTTGACATCCAAGTATGTGTTTGAGGCTTTGAGCAACATAGAAAATAATGGTTTGAATGTTTGGGCGTTGGGGTTGGAAAGTATTAGTAGAAGAAAATATACGGGATTAATGTGATAAAATAAGAAGCAAAGGTGTGTTTGAGGATGTCCATAAAGTTAGAAACCAATGATTCTGATACAGAATTTTTGTATGGGTTTTAATGTGACCACATTCTTAGTTAAGATGGGATGAATACAATTTTAAATATTTTGAACATGATTGCCAGCCTGTGAGCTTTGCTTGCACATGAAACAACCTACTCGCTCAAATTATTGGTGCTCACTCAACACACTTTTATGTGTTTAATAATTCTCAAGAATTTAGGAAAAACAAATTTTACTTCATTCTTTGATGCCAAATAGTTTCTGCGATGCTATCAACTCATTCGGCATATTAGTTATTTCTTTAATGTGGTTGAATTTAAAGAAAATGTTTTAGACATAATTTTTATTATGAGGAAAAGTATTTTAGATATATATTATGCCTTGGTTGCCAAAAATTTACAGATGATCATTTCTATTTTCATCCAACCTCAAATAATATCATATCATGCAAAAATCTTAATAGGATTTTCTAACGTTTTGAAATGGTTATATTTTGAATTCAATAGTGTTAGAATTTTTTATTATTTCGGAACTTAATATCAAAAATACAAATCTTTTATCAAATAAATTTCTACTACTTATCAGTTTCATTTCTGCCATCAGATAGTGTTCTCTACCTTGAACTGAGAGATGTCATGCTTCAAGAGATTAAAACTTAGAAGATAATTATAGTTGGTTTTTTAGTTCCTTTACCTGAAGGTAAAGGCTATATAAGGTACAAATGGGTTTTCAAATTGAAATACAGTGCTAGTGGTTCATTCAACAAATATAAAACTCTATTGTTAGCCAAATACTACACACATGTTCTTGAGATTGATTTATTATACACTTTTTCACCAATGGTCAACCTCACTCGTGTAAGGGTTCTATTAATTATTCTTGTCCTAAAAGATTGAGACTTACGTATTTGTTGAAAAAATCATCTGAGAATCACCTTATTAATAGAGAAATAAAATAAAAATAAGTAACACAAGGATATAAGGTATAAATTTTCAAAATTGGAGAAAAATTACAACCACTAAAGAATAATCACTATGTGCAAATTTGTACAACACACAAAAAACACTCTTAACCTTTTGACACTAAGTACACCCATACCCTTTAGAGTAAGGATTTACCTACACTTTACAACACTTTATTACAAGAGTATAAGAAAAGTCAAACACTAGTTCAAATTGTCTTTTGACTTGGGACAAAGAATATCATGAACTTAGAATTCGTTATATAGTCACTAATATCCAAAGTGACGTGAGACTTTTCAATATATATTATTTTCATCAGCCCAACAATATTAAATATCAATTATGTATTCTTAAATGATGAATTATTTAAGGAAATATAAAACAATACAAAAACATTAATTTACAAGTTAAAATAAGTTTATATATATGGACTTGGACAAGTCCTTAGAAAATAACTTTATTAATTTTCCTCAATGTTATTATAACATGATTTTGCATTGTCTAAAATGGTTATTCTTTATTCGTTATAATTTTTTTTTCTTCATTGACTATTTCACTTATTTATATAGATGATATTATTTGTGTAATTTTTTTTTAATGTTAACAACAACAACGTATAGTTGATATCAAGTCCATTTCTCAACTAAATATCATTAATTCTTAGACTTTTAGATTCAAAGGATATTTCCATAGAGAAAATATATTTTATATTTGGTATATTGATTTTTTAGGTAGAAAAAAGTTACACTATCTATTTAGGACTTCTTTCTTTATAGAAGATTAATTTTATAGACTTATGTATATTTGTTATTTTTTGTCAAATACGTTTCAACTCACAAACTTGTCAGAACATGAATAATTCATTGACCACACTTATAACTACAATTCATCACTTATTATACTGAAATCCACTTCGCATCAACGTCTCTTTTTCAAAACTAACAACAAATTTTATCTTTGTACACATGTTAATGCAAATTGGGACAATTATTTTAACAGAAGAAACCAAGCTTTAGATTCTGTATTTGCTTTTATAATTCTCTTTTTTCTTATTTATTGAACATCTTGATTCAATAAACTATTTAATTTGTTTTTTCCTTATTAAAACTAATATGATATACTTGTATACTTTATTTCTAACTAATCTCACTCTTTAAGTGATTTTAAAAATATCTATACATAATCCAAAAATTAAAATGAATCAATATAAAATCTTTGATGTTATTTTTTCCGTATAGTTATTTTAACCGTCATAAAAGAAAAAAAAATGTATACTCTTTTGAACTCTCTTTTATAATCTGGTAATTGTATACTTATGTATATTCTTTCCATATCAAGTAAATGTTATTCATAATGGACTCATATATGTACTTATGTATATCTACAGTACGAGACTTTTGTTGTTTCCTATAGTTTGTTTGTATATTTGTTCTGTGTGTAAAATCTCTTCATCTAAATAATTGTCCTGATCCAGTGTTTGTACAAGTTCTGGTACATGAAGATGAAAGTTCTCAAACTGGCACATTCTGAGGAAAATTCTCAATAATAAGGAAAGCTCTGGATAATATATTTGTTTTATACAATTAATTAGTATGGTGGCCGAAATTAATATGACAGAATTCCAGACAGTAAAGTATATTATCTACAAATATATATAAAATTGCTACGTATATTAATTCATCTATGTTAATATCATAACCATAATAATTATGCAAGGGGACAGTTTTCCAAGATGTTTTACATTGAAATTTTCCATTGGTACTATTATTCTCTTATTTTATTAATTAATACCTATTTTAACTCATATAAAATAGGAAAAATAATAATTAATGAAATTAATACCTTCATCACAATGAAACTAATGGAAGGTTGTTTCTCTAACAGCGAAGGGGTGTCTCTAAACTTTTATGGGGGTAGAAAAAGAAAAATAAAGTCCAAGACTCAATTACTATATGTGATGCTGTTTGTGTGAGCGGCTTCATTTAATGGGCCTCACTTTTTTCTGTTTGTTTTTGAGTTGGCCCATACCAATTCAGTTTGGATCCATTTCAAATATCTTTCCATTAATTAACTTGAATCAGTCAAAGTTTAAATTTATTTTCAATTTCGAATGCTAAGCATTCCTGAAGAACAAACAAATAAAATATAACTAAAAATAACCATTTAAATACGCATTAGTGTAATAAACCTCCTGAATAGAATGTATAGGGAACTGTATTTTCAAATATAAACAATTTATTGTACTGTTCAGCATATATTTTTTATGTATCGTCCCAACTTAATAAATTTTAAGAGCCATGTCCTACTAATGCATTATCTTATATACTTTTTAAAAATTCATACTAAACTTATTATGAGATATTTGGAAACACTTCAGTAGAACTTACTTCAACTTACAGCAACATTTATAGAAAAAAAAAAAATTCATTCTTTTCAATAAGTTTCTTAGTGTATGTGTATATATCAAATCAAAATAGATTGGTTAATATATATATAATTTTCAGCAAAGAGTATGTGAAAAACAGTGTTGGCATTTTACTGTTTCTATATATAATTTTGAAGTATCTGTGGTTAACTTTTGTGACCTAGTGGCATCTAAGGACTGCTTTTATCTGAATAATAACCTAATCTTATTCATATCTACAGCTAAGAAATACGCATCGAAAGAGAAGGTATTAGTGCAGAAAACTTACCTAGATTCAAAGGATGGGAAAACAAAGATACATGAACTGAACGTAAGTGCAGAATTTTGTGTTTGACAAGGATGTTTGACGAAGTTAGTTTACTTTTGTGTTGACACATCAATAATGGCGAGTCAACATTTATTTTATCGCAGTGTTCAAAATTCCAGTCTTCGCCAACACTCTGAATTATAGTGTATAGCTTTATCTCTTTACAACAAGTTCATCTTTTTCAATAGAGGCCGACCAACGTGATTCTATTCCATCCTCCACTCTCTCTTATGCTTCAGATGCTATAATACTATTATTATTTTTTCTGTATAATAAATAATATGCACATTTATTCTTATCTATGGTCAAACTCAGTGCTCATTTCTGTGTTCAACTATCCTTGCTCTTCGCATGATCTGTAATATATATTCATAATGAGTTTATTATTAAGAAAAAGGAGGGTTGAAGATGAAGCATGGTCTGAGATGGGAGCATAAAGTAAAAACAGTAAATGATAATTGAATTGGATTATTTTTTTATTGGATGCTTAAAAGTGAGGAGAATCTATCCTGAATGGAAATTTAGAATATTTAGTAGCATAATCCTGTTGGTAATATACTTTTAATTTAATCAATAAGTTCACTCCTCACTGATTCTCATCTCATCTCATATGATATGATATATATGCAAATTCCTTCGACCCGTAGACGTACCTTTCCTCGGCTTTCCGCAAAGCCCACCACAGAATAATTTTTATTTTTTTTTTATAAATAATAATAATAATAATAATAATAATAATAATAATGTTTACTTAAACTACGTTATTCGTTTTTCCCTTTTTCTTCTTTTTATCCAACTTTAACAGAATTTTCAAAATGAATTTCATGGTCATTGGATGACTGTATTGCATGAACTGCAACTTTTATACACGGTTGGATTCACACGAATAGAATATCTCATTTCATAAATACTCATGCTTCTTAGTAATCAACTTCGTTTTCTGGTTCAAGTATCTTAGACAAAACTACTTGTTCGTGCATCTGCATTTTTAGCTACTTTTGGTTAACTAATTCATGAACATGCCCATTTCTTTAAAATTACTATGTGTAAGGATAAGTGTTTTTGTCATAGATACCATGATAATAAGAGATAAAACGAGTTTATAGAATATACGCAATGAAAATAATTTTATAAGTTGGATTTATAAGATTGAATTAATCTTAAAGTCAATTTCTTTGAAATAATACTAGAGTTATATGAAATCTATTCTAACAAAATTTATTGTTTGTTAAAGATTTATACTTAAAGATTTGTTGTTCGTTGTCCCAATATTTAGTTGGATGGTCATAACTTCTTAATAGTTTTTAAAAATATAGATTAAAAAGAGGGTAAAATTAAAGAAAAATGATCTTATTAGAATGTTATCGTTATCGAAACTTGAATATAGAATTTTCTGTTTAAATTCTGACCCAACCTTAGACTAAAAGAAAACGAAAATCATAAGAAATAAAGCAAAGTGCAAAGTTCAATATTCGAAATTAAAATAAGTAGAGAAAAAGCGTGCCGAGTACACTACATCTGAACACTAGGGTGGGTTCCAACTTAAAATATTGTGGTTAATTTAATTCAAGTTATGGCTTTTATTTTGTATGCTTGCCTGCATAGTGGGTGTAGAAAGGAAATCATAAAATATAGACAATGCAAGTGCTATTATTCTGCTTACCGTTTTAAGCTCTATAAGTCCAATAATTGTCAACAAAAGCTACTCATAATCCTTTGGTGCACAAATTTTATTAGTTATTATATATATAAAGTTTTGAATAAAAATGTCAGTCCAAATAATTGATCTAAATCATCATTTTCTTTTTAAGTTAATATAATTTTTTTTTACACAGAACTCAGTCCTTTTTTTTTCTACTTTGGCTCACAATTTGATTTGGGTAGGGAGTTTTAGAGTCAAACGTTAACAAAAACTTTCAGAATTTTTCATATTTTGTGATACTCTTAAGAATATTAGATGATCTATAAAAGGGATCATAATAATAAGAAAAAATTACATTTTTTTAAATGTTTGAAAGAAAAAGAAGTCCTGGGAAATATAAAAAATTCCACCGATAAGAACACCTATAAATTTGAAAATTATTTTCAGACTCAGCAATGAAATTGACGAAATTAGAGGTAAAAGTAAGAATAAAAGAGGGAGGGTTTGTAACATACTTTTTAATTGTTAATTGAAATAATAATAGATAAAGTCATTAGTTTAAAAGTAACATTTATAGTCTATAGTAAACTTTAATTAATTAATTAATAATAATAAAATATGTAATTAAAAGATTTTGTTGATAATATATGCGGTGGTGAACATTATTGGATGGAATCTCAGAAAAACACATGTAATAGAAAGTTAAATACAGAACGTGGCTCTAATCGGTTATGGACCTTTGTTTTTGGGCTTCCAATGACCCAAATTAGCGCGTATGATTCAAGAATTTAGTGAATAATCTTCACGATTCAAGAAAGCGCGTATTGATGTTTTATTTAGTTATTAACGTGATTATATATTTGAAGATTTTTTTATTCTTATGACTTACAATCTTCTAATATCTCAATGAGGTGGTGATTTTATAAGATCCAGGTCATAATCTTAATCCAATATGTGACCTCCTGAATTAAAATATTCTTACTTAATTTTAGTCCATCAGAAGATCTAAGTCCAATGAATTAGTGTAGTCTTAATTTTGTTTAATTAGAAATTCCTACATTTATTTTAATAATGTAATTAATAAGTTTATTATGTTTACAAAGTTATTAGAATTTGCTATCAATTTTCGTATTGTCATACTGTTGCATTAACAACTTCATATTGATATTTTATATCTGGTAAAGTTTATAGCTGGATAAACTATCACAAATATTTCAAACTTTTTATATATTTTATATCTAGCTTAATTTAAAAAGCTAAAAGAATCCAAACCAAAACGAAAAATTTACAAACAGTTTTTTATGAACAATCAATTTTTATTTAATTAACTAGATCACATTAAGATCATACATACATTTTTGTAACTTAACTCATAATACATTGATTTTTTTAAAATGCTAGAAGTGATACATACTTAAAAAGAATTCATGTTTAATCTGTATCGTGTGTAAAAACATGTTAGATTAGTAATATTGTATCATGTGAGTTCAATTCCTAATTCAATAAATTAAGAAATGCTCCAAATAGAAAAATAAAGTCCTTTCTTAAAGGTGTTAATCAACGGTCCGTCAACGGAATGTTTGAAATTTTAATGTTATATTATTAGGGATGATAATGCATATTAGTATGTTTCACACATAGTCATTAAAAGATAAATTAGTTCATGTCCATGTTTAGAAAGGACAACGGTTGGGTCGAATGCGGATCATGTATATTCGCAATTCAGCCCACAATAGAAAATTTTGTTTGTTATTCATCTTGTTATTCGTCGAGTATCCACTCAAAAATTATCTGCAGATTTTTAAAAATTCACGGTTACCTGTAAATATATGCGAATATTTAAAAGAATATATTTTATAAATTTGTAAAGCAAAATTTAAATAGAATTACAAAAAATTATAAAATATAATATAAATTAAAATTAATTTTAATTAAATTTAATATAATAAAATATATATTGAATTTTAATTTTAATTAATTTAACCTAATAACAAATAAATCTACTTTTAATTTAATTTTTTGTGGATAACGGGTACTCGCAAATACGAATATTATGATACTCGCACTGGACTCCTTTATGAACGAATATTAAAATACCTACTATCCACTACCTGAGATACCAACTATTTGTTACAGATTTTATTCACGGATATCCACAAACAACATATATCTTAATGCAAGATTTTAATACTTTTATTCTTATTTGAATAAATTAGTAAAAATAATAAATTTTATAAATATATATTTTTTTTAAAATAAGTAAAACAAGAATGTAAACTAAATTTTAAGTAGTCAAAGATGTCAAACAAAACTCATAAGTAATAAGAGGTTCTTCAAAAAATAAATTTAATTATTGGTAAATTCATACAATACTCATGAGTGGACACATCATAAACTATAAATGTATTTTGAGACAAATCCATACTACGTATGTCTGTCTATCTCACCTTGTTGATCTGCTTGGCGATCGAGGTTATGCAAAACGAGAGTCAACAAACAAAAATATTTAACCTATTCCACACATTTTATTGTAAGTTTGCAAGTTAGGTCACACATCTCATCTCCATTCTCATTTCTATTTTTAATAAAATTTAATTAAATTTGTCTTTCTAATCATTTAACATCTTGTATTGGCCATTACTTAAATTTCAGATGAAATGTACAAGTAATTTTTAAAACAGTACCCGTCACCAAATAGAAGCAAAAAAAGATTATATTATATAATATAAGTTAAATTATTCTTTTGGTCCCTCTATTTGTCATGAAATTTTAGTTTGGTTCTCAAGTTTTTCGTTATTTCAATTTGGTTCTCATTTTCTTAAAAATGACTCAATTTGATCCTCACCGTTAACTTTGACCAGACGATGTTAAAGTCAACGCCACGTGTCAATTTATGTTTTTTTTTTGTTTTTTTTAATATTTTTGTAATTTTTTTTTTTTTTTTGACACATGTCACTTCACAGTTGTGCTAAGTCTCAAAGGAACTTAATTTGGTCCATATATTTGTTTTTAATTTCAATTTAGTCCCAATTTTTGTAAAAATGAAACAATATTGTCCTTTCTTAAATTGACACTAAATTTATTTTTTTATAATTTTTATGGTGATATTCTTACTAAAATTAACGTTTTTATTAAATATTTCTATAAATATTTTAAATTAACTTTAAATTCTACACAAAATATTAGACTTTGGTTTTGTTTTGAACTTGAAATTTAGTTCCTAAACTTATGTGTGACAAGTTATTTGATTTTTAATCTTTACTAAGTTTGTATAATATGATACACTTGATGTCTGTATATATGATGACAAAATTGTTAATTTTGAAATTAAGTTTGGGGTTTAACTTTGTTTAATAATAAAACTAAAAAAAACTTATTTAAAAATATTTCTACAAATATTTAATAAAAACGTCAATTTTATTAAGAATATCATCATATACAAAGATTAAATTGAGTCTCACTCTAAGGAGGGACAATATTGCTTCATTTTTAGAAAATTTGGGACTAAATTGAAACTAAAAACAAATATAGGGACCAAATGAGTCACTTTGACACGTGACACAACTGTGAAGTGACACGTGTCAAAAATAAAAAATTCAAAAAAAAATTAAAAAGAATCAGAAATTGACATGTGACGTTGATTTTAATATCGTCTGGTCAAAGTTAACGGTAATGACCAAATTGAGTCATTTTTTAGAAAATGAGGACCAAATTGAGACAACGAAAAACTTGAGTATCAACTGAAATTTCATGACAAATAGAGGAATCAAAATAGTAATTTAACCTATAATATATGAGGAATAATTCTTATACACATGTCTATACATATAATTAATTTAACTTAAATTAGTATCAGAACATCGTGATTTGACATTTTTTATTAGTTAGGCTTATTGATAATTGAGTTAATTAAGAGCAGATAAATACTTTATATACGCCTTAAATATTAATGGGTTAAACGTATTAGTCAAATATTTCAACCTTGTCTTTTCCAACGTACCAAGCCGACAAATATTAAGCAGATTGATTAATTTAATCACTAGGCTGGTTGTCCCAACAGATTAACCTGATTTACTTGAAAATTTAATGACACATGCTTCTCACATCATAAAAAATTATTAAATTATAAATAGGTTAAAGTACAACCACTTCTTAAGATAAAATAATTACTATGTGATACGAGAAATTTATATATAATAGCCTGAAATATGATCTTATATAAGAATTTTTTTTTTTTCAAAATTGTATCAAAAGAGAGTAGAACAAAAGTTTAAGAAAATTAATGTTATTTGTGTTATTATTTACAGATTCAAAGAAATAAAATAATACCAAAGAATAATCTCAATATGAAATGGCCAATTTTAGTGTTATATAAAATTTTTCTACTTAATATAACCAAAAAATCATCATAATCATTGTAATTTGCATGTATTGTGAAATTATATGATCTGCAATCAGAAGATGTGTTTTTACAATAAGTTGAAATTTAAAGAAAAAAATTTGATAAACTAATATTTTTTAGGAGAAGCACATGTAAGAGAAAAAATTAATATAAAACAATTGGTATTTCAACATCCAAATCCATAAATATTCAAAAGTATTATTATTTAACATATAAATATTCAAAAGTATTATTATTTAACATCTGATTTTTCTAACAAAAATTTCAAATACATATTCTCGTATAATTTTTCTAACAAAAATTATAAATCTTTTAATGACACGCAAGACCCAAGTCGCTCCTACATCAAAGAAACTTATTAAATTGTAATGATAACCTTCAAATCAACTTTTCAATTTTATAGAATTTTTCTATTATTCTCTTCTTCATAATACTTGATTTGGAATTTTGATGAATACCCACATGAGAATTAATATACCCCCCTTCATCAAAAGTCTCATAAACACATACCGTCAATATATCTTCTTGAATCATTCTTGCAACTACTGATTTGCACAAACTCATTATCGACCACAATTATTTTCTACATTAGCCTTCAGTGTCTTGCACACCAGACTCATTGATAGTAACTTTTATAGGATGATTTAATCTTTAATAGCTATAGTTTTTGGCCTAGTGGTAAGCGCTCGATCCTAAAAGTAATATTACTTGCAACTAATGATATTACTTTCTTGAGTAATCCAGTGTAAATAATAATTTAGTCACTTGTAATATGCATTATATTTGTTTGATATGTTGTAAAATGCGTGCAATGTCATATTAATGAAATGAAAAAAAATGTAATGATACGATCCTATTTAGGAAAGAGTACGATCGTTTCTGAATTTGAATCCTTCAGAAGAATGACAAACAAAAATAAATTAGAGAAGAATGTGGAATGAGATAGGGGATGGAAGATGTCACAATCTTGTAACTTGATAAGTCAAGTGGAGATTCGTCACAAATATGTTAATCTTTGATAAGAACCAGAGTTCTAATCCAAGAACCAAGAGAATTCTCTCTCAAATAATGCAAATGCATATAATATGACTCAAAAGTATCTACATTAGTTTTTGGTACCTTTATATATAGACACATAAGTTTAAGAAAACTTAGAAAGGTCCAAGCCCAAAAATATAAAAACATGATCTAATTTATAAAAGAAAGTCTAAAGCCCAAAAATATTGAAAAATAACTAATTTTGAAAAGAAAACACAGAATCCAAAAACATAAACTAATTTCCTAAAAATTATCTTTCAAATGTGTTCCAAACCATTATATCCTTTGAATTTCTGAATTCCCAGTTGCTTGTAACATTCATGAGTCTTTAATATATTTGATTTGATTTTTCAATTTTTTACTCCTTACCTTTATCATAGGTTCTTTGAATCGTAAAGGTTTATCTCTAAATTTTTCTTATATGGTTGTATGAAATCTAAAAATAGTTATGTATAATCTAACCTTTTAGTATTTAATATGAGGGTTCTGATTTAAAACCATAATAATAGAATAAATAACGACTAAATTGTAAATGAGTTAAAGTATAATTGAAAATAATTATTATTTGATTGGAGTAATAATTTTAAGTGAATGTAAAATAATGTCTCTTCTCTACATAAATATACTTTTATAATTTTATCCATAAAAAAAAGCATAAAAAAGAGAAAAAGTGTTTTCAATTGTAATCTCCCAATGGAGAGGAATATTTATATATATAAATTATGATATTGATGATTTTAATATCTTATTTGAATTTTCTATTTTATGCTATTCTCAAAAGAAACCATTGTTGTGAAGACGGGGTGTTAAAAAATAAAAAATGAAATGAATATGTTTTATCTGGAGATATTTTGTAAGGTGGATAAAAGGTGATACTTGAGCTATAATGTTCCAGAGGAATACTTTGAAGAATTATTTGTCTACAATCTCTAAATAGAGGAACAAACTTTAGAAAAAAATAATACGTGGATAAGATTTTCATATTCTATCGAATAGATCACGTGTGGCGAGCAGGTTAGAAAACTTTAGTGTGACAAGCTTCATTCCATTTTTGCTTCTGTTTCATTTTTACTTGTTTCAATGCAAATATACCTCATAACAAAAAAAAAAAAAAACACATTAGGTTTCTTCAATTTAATCCTCATCATGTATATTATGTATTAACATTAATTTAAATTTTTGCATGATACGATGACCAACATGTGTATTTCTCTTAAGAGAATCAATATTTTTTAAATTAATTTGATTTTGTTAAAAATAAATAAATAAATCTTTAGTTGAATATGTTACTTCACAGCATGTTAAAATAAGTAAAAAGAAATTAGGCGAAATGTGAGTTGCAGAATAATAAGAAAAGAATATGGTGAAAATGGCAGAAGGGAGGAATATTCTGACAGGGACTGCAAATGGGCCACGCAAAAGGGATATTCAGAAGAAGGACGATAGGAAAGAATATTATGGACACGCGTCTCGAGGATAATAATAATAGTAATATCAATTTTTTCTTTTTTTCTTTTTTTTTTCTTTTACTCTTTTTTTCTTTTCTTTTTGTGAAGAGAGAAAAATAAATGAAATAAAAGGAAGAATCCGAAGAAAAGGTGTGAGTTGGAGTTTAGCTTGTAGAAGAAGAGTGAAGTTAGAAAGCAACCAACCATTTTTATTGAAAGCTCGTGGAATTTGATGCAATCTTCCTCTCACTTTCACACCCACACTGTTTTTCCTTTCTATTTTTTTAATTCAAAATCTCATAATCTTTTGTTGGTGCATCCCATGAAGCATGAGATGTAAAGATTTCAATTTTTAACTAAGTTTTAGTATTCACACACTGCAAGACAATGTTACAGATTCTCACATAATATCTCAGATTATGACAAGTTTTAGGTTTTACAAAAATATTTGTGGTTTGTGTTTAGTAGTAAAGTGATCTTTATTTCTACATAGGCGGAACAGTTTTAAGTCTTAATTAATAAAAAATATTTCACATTTTTATGTATTACTAAGATCGTAAATGTGAATTTATGAGATCATTACTGCTAAAATGTTTGAAGACTTAAATACGTATTTATTTTATTGATTTTATTTTTAGTTTCTATAAAAACTTATTTTCAATTTTAGTTTCGAATACTAACCCATATAATTAAAATCAAGATTATAAGTACGATAATAAGTTGTTCATGTAATAATAAATCATGAAATCGTAACATGAATACTAACTTTCAATATATATATATATATATATATATATATATATATATATATATATAAATAATTATTCGATTTTATTAAGAATATAGATTAATCTAATTTTATCATTTAAAATGTATATGAAAATAATTAATATATTAAAATATGAGAATATGAAAAGAATTAAAATAAAATAACAGAAAAAAAATAAATTAGAAAACAAATTGTTTTCGCCTTCATAAATAACATTAATATAAATTTATTTTATATAAGAAATAATAAATAATAACGGTATTCTATTTTTTTTATACAAGAAGTAATAAACATTAAAGTTATAATTAATAAATACCAAAGGTAATTATGTTATGGGTCTATACAAGATTAAGATGGTGGCAACAAGATTAGAAAATTATAATTGTATTAAATTTTAATTGAGAAGTGCTGTGGTGTGTTGTAGCTGGATTTTAATTGTATTAATTTTTTTTTTATTAAAAATGAATTTTAATTGTATTAATATTTAATTTAGTTAGATGAAAAGTTATTGCGTGACTGACAACACATATAACAATGTAAGTAAATTAAATTTTTAATTGTTCACCAAAGAATATAGAATATGAACAGGTAATGCAACATAAAATTCGAAAAAAAAACAACAATCTACTTGATTTTATGATTTTGTTAGACAATTTTACAAATCTGACTATATTACAATTATATGTAGAATCTGACTCATAAATACTATATAAAATTGTAAAATCTTGTAATTTAAATCTCGAGTTTAACAATCTTCGTAACACCTAACGAAGATATTTGATGCTTAGAATAATAAAATTAAACCAATAGTTTCTAATATAAAAGGAACTTATATAGAAAACCTACAACTTTAGTCTATAAGGAGTCACAAGACTTCATTTTTACACTAAAATGCATAAAACTTTCATACATATTTGTAAAATATGGGTTAAGAAGTTCGAATATTAAAGTAGTATATGTAAATGTATTGAATGGTTAAATATTGGTTAAGGTATAGGATTTGATCCAAATGACCAGTTCATAATTTTGTAAAATTATACTAAATTTAAGTTCAAAGTTCGAATTGTAATTAATGCTAATTCATGTGGAGTATTTATCTTAGTTTGAAGCTAATCATAGGATGTATTACAGTGACCAGTGTAATTGATTGGTACATGAATTATTATAGATTGTCACATTTATTTGGGTATATTCTAATAAAACTGTGAATAACATTGAAATGGAGGATTTACAAAACAATGAACTAGTCGAATTTTCAATAGAAATTTATTTTCTAGTACAGTTTTCCCAACGCATAAAAGTTTCAATGGGGACTCGAAACTATGTTTCAGGGGAAATACAAAAAGTCAACACTTTAACATTCTACTGTACCGTAATGAGCTAGCAAGGTGAATTTAATTGAATCGAAGATTATGTATATTCCAAATTTACGTCCTAAAACAAAAAGATGATCTCAAAAAAAAAAAAAAACATAGGGATTGAAGTTGAAACAAAACTGAAACCACAAGGTTGGGTAAGTTATATATAATGGTTGATGAGTTAATTTGAAAATTAACTGATAATAGCCCAAAAATATATGAATTGTTAAATTATAAGCATTTATTAAAATAATAGGTTTAGTAATTGATAGATGTAAAACGATGGAAATTAACATGCGTATATGATATTTGTATATAATTTTTTTTATTGATAAAATATTAAGTATTTATAACTTTAGTTTTCAGTTAATTTTAAACTCTTGTAAGTCTATATTTATAAATTAATTCAACTATTCATTTTATTTCATATATATATATATATATATATATATATATATATACTACTATTAATTTTATATTATATTTTGTAATAGTTACAAAATTTTAAAATATACTTTTAAAAATAATATAGTAATAACACAAAAAATGTAATGGCATAATGAATACAAAAAGGTTTAAATAAAAAACATAATATACAAATATCGAGAAAAACAAAATGAATATAATACCTATTAATAACTAAATATTTTGAATAGTATTATATTTAAAGTAAATAATGTAATATATATATATATATATATGTATATATATATATATACATATATATATATAATTAAAATGAAATACAATAATTTCTTTTATAACTATAAATAAAAATAATAAAATTACTTTCAAAGTGAAAACAAAAAACCAGAAATACTATAAATAAAGCAATAAAAATAGAACTTATTAAATATTTTAAATATATTAAATAAATATAAAATAGTTAAAAACCATTGTGTTTTAAAATATCGATAAAATTATTTATAAAATGTTAATAACAACATAAAACCTAAATTTTCAACAAACTAAAAACGTTAAAAAATTAAAAATCACAAAAAATATAATTTCCAAAATCAAGTTATATTATCTATTATCTATTGCAATATATAAAACTCAAAGACCAATATTCAACTTTTTTTTTTGTCTTTTACATTATTTCTTATAATTAATCAGTCTTTATTTTCATCCATTTTAATTTCTTTAGCCTGTGTATTTTGAACAATTAATATAAATAACAATCGCAAGCTTTACTTTGAATACATCTATTTCATTGACTTATATTAGGAAGTTCAAATAAGCATCATATACTCATTGAAACTATTCGGAACACTTATAAAATTCTGACTTATTTTATAAGATATATAAAATAAAAATTGACTAGAGAATATGTATATATATCATGTAGTAGTTTTGACTTTGTACAATTTACAATTGACTGATTGTGGCCATAATAATAATTTATCATGAATACATGAAAGTCCCCGAATATAGGCTTGAAATGAATAATTTCATAGATGCTTAAGGAATTGTTGAGAGAATAATGTGATCAAATTATACTAAATAAGAAAAATTATCATAACCAAAAATGCAAATAATACATATGTTTATTATCACTTTTTCACTAGATGAAACTGACAAGAAATTTTTAAGTAAGAAAATAGCGATATTAGTATATATTTTATACTTCTAATAAATAATTTAATGAAAAAGTAGAGTTTAATTTTATTGTTTGTGTGAAACCCGCAAAGAATGAAGTAAACGAGACGTGATCGAATCAATGAACCATATGAACATAAGAACTTTGGAAAAACCCTGGTTGCGCCTTATTGTTGTGAGTGATGGTTCTGCACCTGGCTTTCTAACCAAAATAACGAAAATTCGATTAACATGCAAAAGAGAATCTTCTTAGCTTCTTACCCACTTCATTAAAGATAGTAGCAGAAGAAGATTCTCCTCTGCTAGGCTCCTTTATCACTCTTTTAGAGCATGATTTTTTTTTTCTTCCCTTTAAGCTTAGTGGGTTGTGTTCCCTTAATTTAGAGTCGCAGAATTGGAACTAAGATATTCCTTTCTTGGAGGCAAATATTTTATTCTGTATAGTGAGTGTCTAGTTTTTTAGATTAGATATTCCTCCCCTTCCCTCAATGCACTCCAATTCATGACAATTATGCAACTTTTGGACTCAAAGAGAAAGTTGCAAGCTAGTTTGATACTAAACTCCTATTTGAATATGTGCTTTCCCTCTCCTTCTTTCTCCCTTTCTCTTTATTCACTGTGTTGGTAAAAATTATGTTCATGGTATATGCTCCCCCACAATTCAAACACTCTTTTCATTCATTCATCATCACAGATTCATTAATTGCTTCTGTAACACCAATACCACCACATACTATAATTATGCTACTAGATACACATGCATGCACATACACATACATATACATAATGATATATGAGTGGTGAAAGGAAGAAAAGATAATAAGATTTTGATTTGAAATTGTTGGAGAATCTGAGTGTTATTTGCGCACAGGCGTAGCTAGTATGAAAAGAAAGGGAAAATAAAAGGATAAAAAGAGAGAAAGGAGTAAAGAAAAAAAAGGGGTAACAGTAAGAAGAATCATCTTTTGTATTAGTGATTTTGAATTCGTACAAGTACAGTGAGAGGTTCTAAAACCAGGCTCTAAGCACATGACCCTCTAATGTCAGACTCTCTGATTCCTTCTAACACACCACCTCTCTCATTTTTTGCACTTTTTTTGCATTGGTTCTTTGTAGGAAGTTACTTCCCTCTGCTTTATCCCATGCTTTTTCTTTTCTTTTCTCTCTCTCTCTCTCTCTTGAACCTGCTTTATTCCCATTGAACTCACCTCTAAAAAGAAGACGATCCTCCCTCGATCCTCCTTGTGTTCAGAAACAACATTACTTCCCTTTCTCTCTCTCTCTCTCTCTCTCTCGCCCCACCAAAAACCACAAAGGAAGAAGCCAAACACGCTCTTTTGCTCTTGTTTGTTCCCACATACCACCCTGTTCCTATTTTGGCATGAACATATCTTAAACAGTGACTGCTTCTGAATCAGTTGCTATAACTATACGTGAAATTAGGGAATGGCATCACCATCAGAACTTAGTCTCGATTGCAAGCCCCAAAGCTATTCCTTGCTACTCAAATCCTTTGGAGATCAAACTGATCAGACCTACAAGCTTGAAGAATTCCTCTCTCGCTTAGAGGAAGAACGTCTCAAGATTGACGCCTTCAAGCGTGAGCTTCCTCTCTGCATGCAACTTCTCACCAACGGTACACAATTCAAATCATCCTTTCATTAAACCCACCATTAAATTAATTCAACATAAACATACACAATCGTAAACCTTAAAGATTCAACCTTCCGATTCTATTTCAAATATATGCAACACTAACAACTTAACCCCTTCAGGATTTTGTTTTCTTATAATTCAGATTTTCTAATAAAGTCTAGTTTGAATGTATGATTAACCTTTATATATCATCATCATATCCTTCTTATATGTTAAGAACACGAAACCATGATTTATTTCTATAATATTCTTCTGTGCACACCAAACAATTTAGTGATTGCCCACGCAATTCTTTTCATTGGAACAGCCATGGAGGCTTCAAGACAGCAACTCCAAGCCTTTAAAGTAAACCATGGTGCAAAACCAGTTCTGGAAGAATTCATACCCATGAAGCACTTGGCCTCGGAAAGCTCAGAGAAGGCAACAAACATGTCTGACAAGGCAAATTGGATGACATCTGCGCAACTGTGGAGCCAGGCGAGTGAAGGAACCAAACAACAACCAACATTAACATCACCCAAAGAAGCTGATATAGGCTTCAGCATCAGCCCCAAGCTGGGTCTAGACAACAAACAGAGGAACGGTGGAGGAGCCTTCCTTCCATTCTCAAAGGAGAGAAACTCCTGCCAAGGCTCTACATTGCGGCCTCTACCAGAACTGGCCCTTGCCTCTTCCGAGAAAGAAATGGAGGACAAGAAACGTGCAGAGGCGGAAAAGGGAGTTTCGTGTCAGAATAAGAAGGAGAATTCTGGCAGTGATGGTGCTGTGGTTGATCAAGGAAAAAGTGGTAGCCCAGTTGCATCATCTCTCGCACAAACAACAACAACCACTGCGCAAACTCATAGAAAAGCTAGAAGGTGCTGGTCACCAGACTTGCACCGTCGATTTGTTAATGCTCTCCAGATGCTCGGTGGATCACAAGGTATATAACAGTTTAAGTTAACATAGTTAATTGTTTCTTTCTTTTGTTTTGTTAACTGTATAACTTTGATAAATATTCAATTTTTTGTGTCCGACAAGAAAGCGTATTACAAATATAACATATTAGCTTTATAATATCAATTACTTTAAAGGTTGTGATAAAGAAAGGGATTTCTAATATTTTTCACGGTCTTTGGAAATAAAAGAACCAAATATATTAAGAAAAAGGTTTATGTGAATTTCGCAGCAGTGAATAATTATGTGTGATTTTGAATTTTTGACAGTGGCAACACCAAAACAGATAAGGGAGTTGATGAAGGTTGACGGTTTGACCAATGATGAAGTTAAAAGCCATTTGCAGGTAAATGTTTTTCTGTTAAATTCTGCATGTATGTTCAGACAGACAGGCAACTTTGTTGTTACTGTACTATTACTGTCATTGTCACCCTGACTTACCGTTCTGCATCCCAAAACGAACTTTTTGTAGTTTTGTTACCGTGTTCTTTTCTTCAACCAATTAATTAAGGTAAAATTCATAATTAAATTTCTTAATTATTCTGTTAACAGAAATACAGGCTTCACACCAGAAGACCCAGTCCAAGTCCTCAAGCGACTGCAGCAGCTCCACAACTCGTGGTCCTAGGCGGAATCTGGGTCCCACCGGAATATGCCACTGCGGCACACACAGCCACCCCAACTCTCTACGGCGCCCACCCAACCTCTCACGCGCCGCCGCCACACTACTGCACTGCCACTCCTGTGCCGCAAGAGTTCTACACCGCGGCGCCGCAGCAGCAGCTGCTTCCGCCTCCTCCGCCTCATCACAACCCGCTGCACCACCTACACATGTACAAGGCAGCGGCACACGGGCATGGGTCGCCGGAATCGGACGTTCCCGGCGGAGGAGAGAGGTCGGAGAGCATAGAGGACGGGAAGTCGGAGAGTAGCAGCTGGAAGGGAGAGAGTGGGGAGAACGAAGGGGAGAGGAAAGGGATTGGTGAAGAGAGCAATGGGAGTGAAATCACTCTGAAATTCTAGGGTTTGTGAGAAGTGGTTTTAGAATTAGGGTTTTGCTTGCATCCTACCCATGCATGTTCAACTATTCATTAACAAGAATGGGAAAAAAACAAACTAAGTAGAACAAAATATCCTAAGCTGTACTTTTTGCATATATTTCTGTGGTAGCCTCTGCTGCAGAGGGTAAAAGAGGCATAAAAGTGGACATTTGTTTTGTTTTTGCTTTACCAGATGCAAAGTATTGATGCTGCTATGTATCAGTATCAGTGTACTACTATCAAGGGAAGAATTGGATTCCTATAATTGGCATTTTCTGGGTTACAAATTTACCCTTAAGTTTCACATGGAATAACAATGTCCACCACTAAAGTCCTTACTAAAAGGATTTTTTTATTTTTCCATTGTTACTTGGACTGTTCTGGAGAAGGAACTGCTTAAAAAGAAAGAACAAGAAGAAGAGAAACACAACTAGTGGTTTCATTAAATTTTTTTAATCAATTATGATGTTCTTATTCAAAACAACATTTAGGCGATTTTGTAAAATGTTTTTTCTCAAATTAATTAAATTACAATTTCATTTTAATAATAATGAATATTGACTTTTGTTATTAATATATGTAATTTTAAATAAAAATAGTTATTGATAATAAAAAGTCGTTTATATTTAACCACAGAAGACCTTTTGTCTGGGGATTTTCATTCTTTGAACTAATGGCTGATCACTGGACAGTTTTTTTCTGTAAAGCAATCAATCTTTATCTGTGGGAAATTCTTGGGGTATGCAAAAGAAATACTGCACACACAACACTTGTTATAAGCGATTTTGAGTTTGTTTTTATACTAACCTCATTTGTTTTTATAAGCAAAAAAAAAACAGATATTTTTAATTTGAAAGTTACTAATCATAAGTTTAACCACAGCATCAAGAAACCTTATATCGGACCAGCAACTTCTTTGAATAAAATATTGGGTTCAAAGAGGTGGTTATGAGAGATTTTTGTAAATGGATATTCAATTTTCTTTTTAAATAAGGTCATAATTTGAGGAAAGTCAAGTTACTTAAAAAGAAATTACAGATGTTGGCTTTAAGTTCCTTAATCTAAAAAATATGTATAAAAGATAGGAATATTAGCTTTACAACAAATTAGAGTAAAGATGAGAAAAAACTTCAACTTGAATACTAGCTCATTCTCCTAGAATACATTTACTTGGTCACTTGATCAATTATTTTTGATGAAACCAATTTCACTATACTTTCTAGCTTCTGTGACGTTCAATACAAAGACTACGACCACCAATCAAAATATTAAGTCTTACAAGATCTTAACAAAACATCTCGTGAAATTTATCACAATCACACTTTAATAACACAAAAGAAGAAGATCGCTTAAAAATTTAATTTAAAATTATTAAAAAAAACATAAACACTTTTTTATCAATAAACAATTAATAAATATAATAACATAACACTTTGGGGATGCTCTAACCCTTTTACAAAAATACAAAATGATCCAACTTGAGTTATATATATATATATATATATATATATATATATATATATA
>Ga0214544_1004566_pt1 | contig 27714 bp, 14 predicted proteins | sample CNSS3metaG_FD_160074 | JGI IMG/M metagenome (GOLD analysis project Ga0214544, IMG submission 160074) | Root nodule microbial communities from cowpea collected in UCLA plant growth center, Los Angeles, California, USA - CNSS3 | ecosystem: Host-associated > Plants > Roots > Nodule | place: USA...
ATATATATATATATATTCATGTACACATAACAAATCGCATCAAAAGAAACCCCTCCTTTAATCCCACATGGCCACCACCATGTTCGATATTAAATTCACATTAAAGGAATTCCATCCTTTGGTCTCACATGGCCATAACCATGGTTTGATATCTAGTCGCATCAAAAGAACCTCATCCTTTCCTTCCACATGGCCACAACCATGTTAACCGCGTTCTACATCCTCTAGTGAATACCTCAAGATATCTTGCTACCACACTTATCGGCCACAACCGATAGAGCACGTGCAGGAAACCATGCTACGGATCACACACCGTAACGCTAGGTGGAGTTCCCAAATACGAACATAGTTCGTAACGTCCCAAGACTACCAAACTCGTCAGCTATTTACTAAGGAGGACAATCTATCTGGACCCATCCGTACTGGCCACAACCAGCACACTCACACCGGCAACATTTGCCAACCCGAGCCACAACTCAAGAGTTCCTCGTGTTCATCCGCTATCCCGAGCCACAACTCAAGTAACATCATTCCGAGCCACAACTCAGAGAATGCCACGTGCTTAACCCCTATCCCGAGCCACAACTAAAGGGATATGTTTCGAGCCACAACTCAAGGATTACCAGCAAGCCCACCTTTGAGATATCTTAGAAGCCTTATAGACCACGCATCACAATTCAAACACCAACCAATCTGATACAACATTGTCAATTGCCTTGAGACATACCATTGTACTTTTCTTTGCTTAGGCTAAAAGCCTTCGTCCAAACATCCAAACCCATCTCGCTTAAGTTACGCTCACTAGCCTGAGCGAGCTCATAGTACAACAGCCCATGAAGTCTCACTTGAGCGAGTTCCTTCTCGCTTGGGCGAGACCATCCTTCGCCCTAAACTGATGTGCTTCGCCTAGGCGACGAGTTTAAACAGAACCCATCAATCATCAAATTCTCACTTAAGCAAGGGTCTCTCGCCTGAGCGAGACTAGCTTTCGCCCAAGACGAACCTTCACGCCTGAGCGAGATGCTCAAGCAAAGGCTCCAAACACTCTTGAGTTCTCGCTTAGGCGAGGCATACTCGCCTAAGTGAGATGGATTATCACCCAAGGCCAAAACTCCACGCCCGAGCTAAACGCTCGAATAGACACAGACACAACTTCCTGCTAACCTCGCCTAGGCGAGCTTGGCTCGCTTGAGCGAGAATTGTAGACTTCTGCACTGTGATGCAAACAAACACCAGCAACACATGAACAAATCACATCCCAAAACCAAACCACGCAATTGGAAGTAGTGCACAAAGCTTATGGACATAATTTAGACCCAATATGGTACCCAAATACAAGTTGAACCAGAAATAACACTAACCTGGTATTTCCGATGATGATCCTTCTTCTTGGCCCAGAAAAATTGATATTCTCTCAATACTTAAAATGGTAGCACTGCATATTTTTTAAATAATAATAAATCAAACAACACATAATTGGCCTAAGCGAGATGGATTATCACCCAAGGCCAAAACTCCACGCCCGAGCTAGACGCTTGAATCAACCCAGACCATCCACACCATCAAGTACTCTCAACCACTTGAGCTAGTACTTTTTCACATCACGTCAATCATTAATTAATGTCATAAAGGCTCCCACTACTCGTATTTATTAATTAATTATTTAATTAATTTCCTCGGGTCTTACCGTGTACATGTTGAGAGAAAGAGGAAAAAAATGTGCATCACTTGAGAGAAAGAGAAAATACATGAATGTGATAATGTCTATCATGCATCGTAGACGTCAAAGAAACTTGTGCGGGAAAGGAAAAATTACCTAAAAACCAAGCTTCACATTATACACTACTAAAAAAATCCATATTTCCTGTCAATTTTGTTTTGAAAGTTTTTTTTTGTAGGAAATACTTATAAATTTTGTTATAAAAAAAATTGCAGAAAATTGTTGCCAATTTTTTTGCAAAATATTTTGTATAAAACACTTTTTGCAACAAATTTTGTAGGAAATACTTGCGAATTTTATAATTTTGTAGGAAATAATTATCCACGAAGTAATTACCTGCCAATTAAAATTCTTAGAAAAAATAGCAGGAAAAAGTCTTTTCTTGCAAAAATTTCTAACAAATTTGCAAGAAAATTTTCATGTAATATGAGAATTTTTAGTAGTTCACAAAACAAAAACATAAAAGGGTACAACTAGGAGGCGAAATTACAAGGGAAATAATAAAAAGTTCAAGTCATGACAAAATAAAAAACACTATGAATAACAATGAAGATGCATCTTACATAGAAGGGCAACATAGTAATATTATAGTTTGGATACCCAAATGCCAAAAAAAAACATTTAAATAGAGAGGTGTCAATAACCAGAAATGGGCAAGGTTGAGATTTCTATAGTGGTAAACTTTTTAGTATTATAGTAGATTATGGTAGATATAAGTATCTTGAATAATTTTAGAAACTAGTGAAACAATTCATTTTAAAAGGTTGAAAATAGATAGAGATTTAATAAGAGTTGTATTAATATAAAAATATTAATGTCTTTTATCACCATTTTCTAATTTTTTTTGTCATAATTAAAATCACGATGAGACGGTGAACCAAAAATGAAAACTATAAAAAAATAAAATTTAGAGTTGTCACCATAGTTATTCTGAGAACTATAGAAAACTATAGTTATAAGAATAAGGTCTACGAAAACAAATTTTGAGCCTAGGCCAGTTACGCGTAGGGGAGATGTTACCACCCTAGTGCTTAGTACCTTTATTTAACATATACAAATGAATGTAGTTTTTTTTAATGTTTATTTTCTCCAAAAATAATAAAAAGAAAATACTCAAAAGAAAAAAAATATTTTATTTTTGCCTGATAAAGATTATTTTTTGCTCTTACTTATCTTCATTCACACGGGAGAATAAGAATCAGATAGTTCTTTATGAAGAAACTATTTGAGAAATGATTTAATTTTATTTGGTGAAAATGATTAATCTCACTCGCGATCGGTCGAATAAACATCAAAAGATAAAAAAAAAAGATTAATTATCTTTTCCCTACAAAAAATAGTATATACAAAACAATACCAAATATTATTTATTAGATAATAGGTGAATAGTTTAAATTAAGATATGAGAACTAGAAAGAAAGAAAAAATGAAAACTAATATTTTAAAACCTACCTGTCATAATTATTATGAACCTTATCACGTCAAGCATTAATGGTATAGGTCTTGGTGTATTGAGAAGAAAAAGAAAAAAAAACCTATAATGGAGCTTTTTTAAGAACCCACATTGTTAGCAACCTTCCTCTCCCGGACGCGTTAAAGTGGAAAACATGGATGATGAAATAGTATTATCAATTATGATTGGAAAAAGAGAGAAGTATCTAGAATGTCCCTCATCCTCTCTAGCTTAAAGTGTTTATATAGATAATACTATTATTTTGTTCAACGAGATCCCAATTTTTGTTAATTTTATCAATTTAGTTATTTTCGCTGACGTCGTCTAAATAGTTAATGTACAATGTACAACGTGGTCCATTACTGTGACGTGGCACTCCACCTCCTTCATCTCTTCATCACACGCTCACCTTCACACATCATCTTTCTCACCTCCATCATCGAATCATTCATCATCTCCTCCATTATCTTCTTCCTTTCCACCCTCCATGTAGACTTTCTCTCTCTCTCTCTCTCTTATTTTTTTTCTCAATCACACAACCACTTCCATCCTTTCAAACACCTTCCACACAACCATTCATCATCTCCTCCATTTTTTCTCCACTTTTGATCAATGTACCAAGAACACTCTAATGTGAAATTGTGTGATTTAAAGATGAAAAGAGAAGCATAGACACACCTAAAACCCTAAGGGTGTGTTCTTTTGAAGGAGTGGATTTAAGAGGGAGTGAGTTGATGAATTTGAGTGAATTTGTGTGGATTTGAGTAGATGAATTTTAGTTGTTTTTTTTAAGAGATTTGAAGATAAAGTGAGTGGATTTGAGAGTGAAGTGTGTGAAAGTTGGTGAGTGAATAGATTTATATGATAGATAAAATTAATATATTATTATATTTATTATTATCATTATTATTATTTATTATAATAATAAATTATTATTATCGGTATTTATTTAATAATTATTATATATTATTAATTAGATAATATAATTATTATTTATTTATTATAGAACAATAATTATATGTATAAAAGTTAAACTTAAATCCACAAATCCTCCAAATCTCCACTCTTTGCAGAGATTATTATCTTCCAAATTCACACCTCCATATCATGTCAAATCTTTCAAAAAGAACAATGTTAATCCCACAAATCTTCTTAAAAAATTCATCCATGCGCACACATCGTATCAAGCGAACAGGTCGTAAACGATGGGCACACTTTTAGAGGGGGCACACCTTCCATTTACACTAGGGACACACCTTCCACTTCCTCTTCCAATCACTTACAATCAGGGGCACATCTTCCACTTCCTCTTTCGATCACTTACAATCAAGGGCACACCTTCCACTCCCAATCATTGTGATTGAATAGAATGTTGAGATTGTGTGTGATTTAGAGAACCACAATTTGGTGTTAATGTTGCTTACTCCCAAGGAGATTTTGTGCATTTCTTGTGCTTTTGTGCATTCCTCCATTTTCCTAATTTCTTCTTTTCTGACTTAAATGTATAATTCCATAATTGTTAAAGCTCGGACGAAAAACAAAATTAAAATCTTTGTATGAAAAATGTGGAGGTGAATGGGATTTCGATGATGAAGGTGATAATGGGTCATGTTGTACACTGTACCATTAGCTATTTAGACAATGTTAACGAAAAAGACTAAATTGAACAAAATTAACACTAGAATCTGATTAAGAAAAACTAGAAATATGTTATAAAAACTCAACAAAAACAATGACCAAAATTGTATTTAAGTATAATAATAATAAATATTATTATAATAATCTAGAAAGGTTACCGTTCTTTTTATGTACATTTTGTTTCTTGTAAAATTTAGTCTTTAAATAATTATCTTTTAAATTAAAATATTCATTTTATTAATTTTATTTAAATTTAACTGTTTTTAATTTATTATTTAAATTAATTATCTATAATAAAAATTGTCTAAAATAAATAAAAATACCTATAATAAAATTATAAAAAAATCATATTTAATTTTATAATTTTAACAATAATAATCATTTTATTTTATTATCATAAAAAATAACATGTATACATGTATTTTTAATAATAATAATAAAATAAATGAATAGCTGTGTATTCGTTAGTTATATATTTTTTATTCACCTTAAAGTTAAATTTTTATGAAAATTAAGAATTGTGAACATAGTGATAGTTCCGTGTGTTCGCTAATAATGAAAATAAGAGGACATTTTCTGAAAAATATAAACAACAAAATACATTAGTAAAAATATGACTTTTTTAAAACATTAATGGAAAAACTAAATTAATAGATGATATGAGTTAAATGACGATTAACCCAACCCTAACGCAATTGAAATTAAGGATAGATTCCTTGTCTCCTCAAGCGACGACTTTTCTGCTGCGTTCATCCCAATTCCAATTCCACCTTGTAAGCATCGCATCACTTCTTCTCTTCCCAGATCTCACAATCTTTTCCTTTTTTTTTTTAATCTTATTCGATAAAACTTTTCTCTTTTATTTTTCAATTGTATTTTTATTCCCAATTCCAATTACCCTTTGGTTTGGGTATTTACTTTAAGTAATAATAATAATGGGTGATTCTTGCTGAAAGTTCAATCAAGTCGATATTTTAGCCTGATTTCTATATGTAGTTCATACTCATACGATGGATCTGAATTTTCTGTTGCATATGTGAGTTTATGTTAGCATACCCTGCAAAAGTAGTTGGTCATTTTCTCAATTCAATCATCAAAATAGATTCTTTGACCATCCTATTAAATGTATTACCTGTGTTTTATTCTATTGAATATTTCAATATTTTAGATTGTAGTTTGAAATCTGGGTTTGTGACCTTTGCAGAATATCTAGCCCCTTCTGAAAGCTGTTTGTCTGTTTGATTTGGAAGTTGGTATAGATAATTTGCTGTAATGGGTGGCCAAAGGAGTGGTTATGGTAAGCGTCCCCACTCTCAATCTGACTATGATAATGGGCCGAATAAAAGGAGGAATCACGGTGAGGATAGAGAGCAGTTTGTGATTGATTCGGAAGATACAGTTTTTCGATATGTATGCCCGGGTAGAAAGATTGGCAGTGTTATTGGTAGAGGAGGTGAGATTGTTAAGCAACTTAGGATGGAGACCAAGGCCAAGATTAGGATTGGGGAGACTGTGCCGGGTTGTGAAGAGCGAGTTGTTACTATTTATAGCCCCAGTGATGAGACTAATTCTTTTGAGGGTGGTGGGAATTACGTGTCTCCGGCTCAGGATGCTCTGTTTAAGGTGCATGACAGAGTAGTTGCTGAGGACTTGCATGGTGATCAGGATGATGATGGAGGTCACCAAGTGACTGCTAAGCTGCTGGTGCCATCTGATCAGATAGGTTGTGTTATTGGGAAAGGGGGGCAGATAGTTCAGAACATTCGTAGTGAGACTGGGGCCCAGATTCGGATACTCAAGGATGACCATTTACCTTTGTGCGCCTTGAGCTCTGATGAGCTTGTGCAGGTGAACTGGATGAGAATTTTTTAGCATTAAATTCAATGGTTTTGTTTTTTCAGTTTATTTATTTATTAATGCAATTGATGATTAGGGTGTTAAATGAATTGCTATTTGACTGACTTGTTTTTGTTTATATTGTTTAGATACTGTTGGAATCTGGTTGAAAACTAATATTTGTTTATAATTTATTTTCTATTGGCTTTTTGAAACTCAAGATTACTGGGGATGCCACTGTTGTGAAAAGGGCTCTGCATCAAATAGCATCTCGACTTCATGATAACCCTTCACGATCTCAGCATCTTCTTACTTCTGCTGTTCCTGGTATATATCCTGCTGGTAGTTCACTCATTGGTCCAACTCCAGGAGCTCCAATTGTGGGGATAGCTCCCCTTGTTGGTGCTTATGGGGGATATAAAGGTGACACTGGTGACTGGCCATCGCGTTCCATGTACTCAGCTCCAAGGGATGAGGGGTCTTCAAAGGAGTTTTCAGTTCGACTGGTTTGCCCAACCGGAAACATTGGAGGTGTTATAGGAAAAGGTGGTATGATAATAAATCAAATTAGACAGGATTCTGGGGCAACAATCAAAGTTGATAGTTCACCAACAGAAGGAGAGGAATGCTTGATCACCATTTTGACAAAAGAGGTAAAATTTTGGTCACCTAATGGGTCTTTATTTCCATCTCTCGTGTTTACAATCCGAGTTTATAAAACTCCCATGATTTGTATTTTGTGGTATATGGTGATATTTTCTAAATTGTGCTACTGCGAATGGCATGTCTGAAAAAAATGTTGCGTGAAATAATACAAAACGCTTTTTTCCAAAGTCATCAAACTTGTTGTTTTTACTTTAACGCATTGAAAAGCCCAATTTTCCCATTACAACTGAAACCCTAATATGCTTAGTAACCATTTCAATTATTGAGGAGACATGATCTCCCAGTGGCCTACATTTTTCACTTGCGCTACGAATGTACTTTTCGTGGTATGATTTTTTTCTTCTGTGCATTTTGTGATGTTTATAACTTGTGCTAACGCAGTTCTTTGAAGAGACTTTCTCCCCAACAATAGAAGCAGCTGTGCGATTGCAACCTCGATGCAGTGAGAAGGTTGAAAGAGATTCAGGAATTATCTCTTTCACAACCCGTCTTCTTGTATCAACCTCACGAATTGGTTGCCTTATTGGTAAAGGGGGATCTATCATAACTGAGATGAGGAGACTCACAAAAGCAAATATTCGCATTATCTCGAAGGAGAATCTTCCTAAGATTGCATCTGAAGATGATGAAATGGTGCAGGTAAGGGTACTTTCATTCTTTGGTCTAGTAATGTTGTCTCTGATAGAGTCCTAACATTCTGTTCTACTACATTGGCTCCCCAAACCCATCCTGATTAGATTTCAGGAGATCTTGATGTTGCCAAGGAGGCTCTGGTGCATGTACTTACACGGTTGAGAGCAAATATTTTTGATAGGGAGGGTGCTCTCTCTGCATTCCTTCCAGTTATGCCATATCTGCCTGTTTCAGCAGATGGATCTGATGGCCTAAACTATGATGGTAGAGATGGTAAAAGACATGGGCGTGGACATTCTTATTCAAGTGGGTATGGTGGCTCAAGTGATTTAACAGGTGGTGACATTTATGGAAGCTATGGCGGTTCACAGGTACTTCTCTCCAGTTGGACTTGAGTTTAGGATCATATTTAAATGGTCATGAGTTCTTTAAGTTTAAAGATGTGTTTTCTTATTCCATGTTCGTAATGTTGTTTCATACATCTGTAGCTTGGAAGTAGCAGTGCTTATGGGGCTTATGGAAGTTATTCTTTGGGACGGTCTGGTACTGCTGGGTAATCAATCTTCCTGATGTCTAATGTCTTGCTCAAGTTTTTTTATCTCTTACTTTTCCCAGTAATTATCATCTTAGATGAATATATAGGTTATCAGTTTTGAAAGTGAACCTAACATAAGGTAACTGCACAGTTGAATATTTGATTTGAGCTCAAATATATTTTAACTAAGGACTGAAAGGTTGGATTTGGATTATACATACACTTTTTGAAACTTGTATCATGGAAGCTTCTAATATCATTTCACTTGTGTAGATTTGATTTATGGATGTTTATTGGCGCATTTATTTTTATAGGAAATTACGTATTAAATTTTATCCCCTATTGTGTTCTGGTGTTTGCTTCCACAACTGTACTTTATTGTTTGATACTTTGGATTTTGTTTCCGCAAAATTCCCAGTGTTCTAGCCTACTACATACACTGATGTCTAGTCCATTGTTATCAGTGAGCGTTATAAAATGGTCGTTATGGTAGTGTCATAATGGTATGGCTTGTCGATTTTTCCAGAAGTTGCCATCCACCATCCGTTATTTTGAAGGATGTGGTGTCTTATGCCATGGCACCCTGCCATGGATGTGATGTGGTTCTTGGTGCCTATGGTAGAATATTGGTTTTTTCCTTTGTTTTTTGTTTTTCAAAAGCATCATTTTGGGTTTGACCCATTTTTAAATAACCCCAATCCTGGACATGGGAGAGAATGAGCCCTCTTTTATGAATGAGAACCTTCTTCACAGAGTGAGAATAGAGCTGTGAAAGAAATAGAGAATGACCCTTCTTTGTGATCAAGTCTCCTTTGAGTCATATATGGCAATGGCTTCAGCAGCCTGAATTACAATGGCGACATAAGCTCTAAGGACCTAAACCTTGAAACCAAGTTTTGTTTCTGTTTTTTCATGTTCCTTCTAATTTTTGTTTTTCTCTCCTTTACTCCCCTTCTCTTTTAGACGTTCTTCATGTAGTTGCTGCTCTCATTTTATTGTTCTCGTTTTTTTTTTCTTTCAAAATTTCAGAACCAATTGTGTTTGTTGTTCGTATGTTTGCTCATAGAATATTGTTACCAATTATTTTCCACTTACAGGATAATGTCAAACACTGAAAACTAAAGCAATGCATCCTCAAATTGCCTAATGGAATATTAGTATTTTTATGAGTTGTGTTCAAGAATTGTGATGATAATCATAAGAGTTTTATAAATGTTCTGAAATTAGTTTGTCATTATATAAAATTTGTCCACTATGACTTTGCGTAGTAGGCTGCCAATATGTGATATTTATAGGGCAGATATTTGGCTGATTGCAATAGGCCGTTATCTTCTATTGATAACATGCATTATTATCCAACCCTTGAAGGGTTAATATTATGAGTGGATTTGTAGTCTTCTAAACTGATATTTTTAACTTGAATATCCTCCTGCAAAACATGCTTTGAAATATTTTCTAAAATGCCCCTTAACAGAATAAGTTACCTTACATTCTCAGTTTCTTTATTCTTTCCTTTCCATGTTGTGAAAAAGGCCACTCTTACTGATAATTTGTTATGACTGTTACTGAATTCATCAATTCTAACACTCAGTACCTGTTTCCAGGATGTCAACTCAGAGTGGTGTTTCTCGGAGGAGAAATCATGCTTACTGAACTTAATGAGTCTCTGCAGGTAGAATGCAATTTTCATTACTGGTATACTTTTACCTGGAAACTTCCTATGATTTAGAACTGTCAACTTCCTATAATTTAGTAAATAAGAGATTGATATCTTAACCTGACCAGTGCCCATTTAGAATTCTGATGATATTGTTTTCCCTTTGTTCCCTTTCCTTTACCACCCAAACAGCGAGTTCTGTGAAGCCCGCAGCCTGCCTACTGCCTAAACCAGAAGACCTGATGAACCAGGGTTTGACAAACTTATGGCCCACCCTGACGCTACTACTTAGAGGACCAAACTTATGTGGAGACTATTGAAATTGGCCATGTCCATTTTACCTTAATTCCCAAGCTTGATAACTTGTTCTCCCAAGAACCTATAAAGTTGGCTTGCCTTTCTGTTATTATTGTGGTTTATTTTTATCTTTAAAACTGAGACACCATGTAGCTTTCATCATCCAACAGTTGTATACTATTTACTGTTTTTGGGTTTTATTATCTCATATTTTTACTGTCACATCAAATTTGGTGGAGTTTTGGCGTCATGATTTGCAGGTGCCTCTATTTGCCTATATCAGTGTGAACAGGTAAAGGCATGTTGTCTTCAATGATTCTGAAAGTTCATACAAATGGGTGTTGTGAGTACCTTACATGACTACACTTTTCTGTTTAATGGTATGAAAGCTGTACTTACATCTTATTATATTGTTACCTCAACTACTGAAGCTCATAGTCGAAAATAAGTTGTTTGTGGTAAGATCATTAGAAGACATTGTATGGTATATGGTGATTCAGAAATAGAGGATCTGTTTGATGAATTCTGTTTTGAGGATAAATTGGGAAAGCTTGAAGGCACTTCAACATCAACAACATTGGTAGTGATGGTGGTTGTGACTGTGGTAGTTCAAAGTGAAAATAGAAAATTGATTAGAACGAGTTAAAGGAAACAAACAACTAAAACGTGTTTTCATTTTTCTGCACTAAGTCAGATTGAGAAAAAAAGTTCTTCAAAATTATGGAACCGATTTGTTTAGTTTTTTAAAATATAAAAACTCTTTTAGAGAGCAGTATTCAAACTTATTATCACTTTTGGCACTTTTTTTTTGGATATTTATCAATATAACACATGTTTGGATATTTATCAGTGCTGTACATTTTTTTTAGCCTAATTAGCATTCAACTGCACTGAACCACTTTTATTTTATTTATTTCACTTTTAAATTATATTGGATTACCACTACTCACAAAAGTTGGCATAAGAAAAGAAGATATTTTGTCAGGCCATTAGGTCACCTGCAGAGTGAGAGTCTTCTGAAATCTTGGTGATCCGATGGCTGGTGCAAAGGTGTGCCTTGGGTTACTCTTACAACTCTTTTCATAAGTACTTGTTTAAATTTTGTGAACAATGGCCTAGAGAGAGATGCAGTGATCTGAATTTCTTTTGGAGTTTTGGTGTATTTCACTTTTCCTGGTATTTGGATTTGGATAACATTGTTCTTCAGTACTCTGATGATACCTGGAGAGTGGATAAATTAGATTTTGGTTGCTAAGTGGTAGTTTGTATGTAACAACTTGTATTGTTCAATGGTTTGTAATTTTATATGAAATGCACTTTGGTTTGTTATATGCAACTCATTTCGTAGGTCCAATCAGGAATAGGTTTTTGTTGGCTCCCATCTAATTGATGCAAAAGCATCATGGCCATATTTGCATATATGATTTGTTCTTATTATTGTCTTATTTCTTTGACTTTGAACGTGCTACGAAAGTTGACTGTTCATGTAAATAAATGACTTGTGAGGCTCCATTTGGAATTAACAGGGTTTTATTCGGGGAAGTGTTCTAGTATACTTGCTTCATTAGTGAATCAAGAACAAAATGTATTCCATCCTTTGGTTCCACACTTTTGGGTGGAATTAAGGTATAGTATTTATTCAATTTATCTTCTAATTTATTTTTAGAATTATCTTGACTTAGAATAGAATGCATTCCGATGTGATGTAAATCCAAATACCATGTACCCATTCAACGATTTGGATAATCGTGTTATTGGTGTGCTTCTCTTGAAAAAAAAATTACTGGCTTTATTGAAGATTTATTTTGGTTGGAATATTCGGTTAATCAATTTTATTGAATATTTTTCAACTTGGATTCCAATCATATAAGAACACATAACCTGAGTTTTGACAATTGGGGTTAGAGATTCTCTGTTTGTGAAAAATAGATCCACCTGACACAATGCACATCGATCAGTTCTCAACTTAGTGAATAGTATTTCTTAACGTAGATGCTGTTCATTGAACATAATCTGTTTGATCTCTATCAATACCGTGTCACATAGCTTATAGATAATTATCTGTTAAATATACGACTAGATGGTAAATCTTTAACAGGGATGACATGAGAAGCTACACAAAACTAGAGTGGTGGGATCGGAATACATCTAATAAAGTTTTCATATTCCTTGGTTTGTTCACCATGCAATGTCACGTCCAACAATAAGAATCCTCCAGAAAACGCATTTTTTTCTTCTGATTTCCCCTTGAGTAAAGGACAACAGTGGAACTGTTATAGAGCTTCCCCTTCTGCAGACATGCTAGCATCATTAATGCAATGTCATGCAGCATTAACATTTTCTTTATATTCTCATCAGATCATTTCTCTGCATAAAAGCTCCATTCAAGCCCATTTTTTTGGCTTCTTCACCTCTACCAGTTAGTTAATCATTAACCCCTTATAAGAGTCCATGCTTGTTAGTTTCTTTTGTGAATGTAAAAGCTCTTTTTTCCTCATTCTAGCAGGGAATGTTGTCTTCCACATTTAGGAAAAAACTGTTCTTGCAATTATGGCAGTTCTAGGCTGGCTGCATTTGATTGGTTATACTGAATAACTTGATTTTGTATTTGTACCTTGTTTTATGTAGGAATCATAGATTTCTCAGCCTATCTGAATGATCACTAGCTTCAAATGATTTGTCTAATGTCTTGCATGTGGGAATGAGGTCATGTAATGCATGACTTGCCGGCAAACTTCTTTTGGCATTCTGAGTCAACCTTCTAAAATTTGGTTGCAGTCACAATTTTCTTTCAATCTTTTCATATTGTGATAAATTATAGGAAAGTACCCCTGATATGCAAGATTTTGATCACAATATGTCTACACATTTTGATGTTTTGGCTGAAGTCACAGTTTTATTTTGATCTTTGATAAGGTGCTAACCTTTGATGTGAAGATTTTACCTTTGATATGATGGTAAAATCTTCACTGCAAGGTACCTTTGATGTTTTTGGACCACAAGTCCAAAAATCTTTGATGTTGTGGTTCAAATCATACTCAAGTTTCAAATTGTTTTTCAAACCTTGACAAACTAGTTGTATTGGATACATTTCTACATAAAAAATGATTTCTTTTTTAAATAATTGAAATTAGTTTATTTTTACCATTTTTTAATGCTCACTTTATTTTTTTTTCTTAATTTATCTTTATAAAAGTCTTTATTGAGAATATCATGTTATATTCAAATATTCATTTTGCTTTCAAACACTAAGGCCTTCTTCTCTCATGCTGGACTCTCTTGATGATACATATAATCATGCACATTATTGGACATAATCAATGATGGTGAGATGTAAAAATGCTAGGTTAAAAAATTATATATATATATATATATATATATATATATATATATTGCACTAATTGAAATAAATACTTTTATAAAAATAATGTTACATTGTTGATCTTAAACTAGCTATTTTAAATGATAAAAGAAGAATTGATTAATCTAACACCATATTATAAGTAAATTAATATTTCATTAGAAGGTCAACATTTTGAATCTTTTTCATAGGACCAAAACTACCGTCATTTTGAAGCATTAATTTGATAAAAATTTATGAATCAAAATAAATATAAGCTAAACTTAAATAGTTAAATAAAATTAAGTAAACTATTAATTAGAACTTGAGTTTTGATACTTTAGGATTATAATGAATTTTAAAAAAATCTTAAAAATGATAAAATATAGTGGAACTAAAAAAAAAAGAAACTTGAAGATCTCATATACGATTATCTTCATTGCAAGAATTATTATATAAAACGAAATCTTAATTTGTATTTTTGTGAATTCCATTGTCTATCGTAACTTTTAAGATAACTAATATTTTATTTAATTATTGTTGTTTGTTAGATAAAAAAAAACTTTTTCTTCTTATTTTTATAATCTAAAATTTTATTTAAATCTTATATAATATTAGTTTATTAAAATAAATACCTCTTATATATAACAAATGTGCTGAGAAAAAAAAATATAACAACCATGTATTAAATTTATGTCCACCTATATAATTCCAAATAACAAAATTATCCTAATAATTTTTTTAATGAGAAAACTAATTTGACTTGGTATTAGTAGCATTATTAGAATGGAAGCATGCTTAAGAAGCATCACTTTCCAGTTATGACCAAACATTCATTTAATGTTTACTATTTCGAACATGGCTGTCCACAGTGACGATCAATGCTATCAAATGGAAAAATGTTTAAACTATCTTTTATTTATTCATAAACCATTAAAAATTATTATTTTCTATTTTTAATTTCTTTACTGTCAGGTCCCAACATTTTTTTATTAATTTTCTCTCTTTTTTTGTAATTTCTCTGGTAATGATTAAAATTAACCGAGTAACCTTGTCATAATACTATATGTACGGTAATTATTTTGAATAAAGTAAACTCTAAATAATCTACGCGATGTTGTTAATTATAAATAGTTATATTTAATAAATTTGTTCACTTTCATCATAGTCAATTTAAAACTTATACCATTGATCTTTTTACATTGGTTGAGTGCTTAATTTTTGTATGACACGAATAATAATTAACCTACAAAAGTAAAATTAAAAGCAATGCTATATTTTCTGAATTATAATGGCTTCTAGAAGTGTTTAACCAGCTGCAAAACTCATAATTTCTAGGAAAAGGCTACATATTTTAAAATATATAAATATTTGCGGCCAATACAAAGAAATACATCAGAAAATACATTATTTTTCCTTCATCCCTTCATAGACTGGGATTTAATTTGGTACGCAGAAAAAAGAACTAGAAAAATATTTTCAAATCAAAGTTTAGTTCCATATTAACAACGGATAGAAGTACTAGGTTTCATATGACATTTTTTTCATTTGAAATTAAAATTTTATTGATAATCACATAATATTTTTGCTATAGATCTTCATTATACCAAGCTAGATTATCAAAATAGAAGTTTAATTGAAATTAACAATAGAAAAGCAACATTTAAGATACCCTATATATCGATATCATTTTATTTATAATTAGAGAACAATTAAAACAACACTTAATATTCCATGTTTGATCTGAAAGAGAAGAAAAGAAGACTTAGAAAGATATGAGACCTTCTCCTACAAGCAAACCCAACATGAGGACAATTAGGCCAAGTGTGATGCATTGACTTGGTGATATGAAGGTTTGTGAGTAAGCAAATAGGGTTAGGGTTGCACCAATTATTCCAATCAAAACACCCATCATATTCTTCTTCATTCTTTTTTCTTTTTTCTTCTTTCTTCTTTCTTCTTTCTTCACTTTGATCTTCCTCCTTTTGATGATGAAGATCTGAACTTGAAGATACCCTTCTCAAAAAGCTTCAATTTTTAGGGTTCTTGGTGTTTTGCTAGCTTAACTACCACCAATCTAGGGATTTATACTTCTTTCTTGTAAGTCAACTCTTAAATGGTAGTTAGTAAATAAACTATAATTAATCCATTCATCATTGATCCATTGGGAAATATAATATGGCCACTACAAATTCAAATTGTATTAAATAATTTCTAAACGTATTATTATTTTTTACTTACCGGTTTGAAATATTTATTGATTTTTTTATGATTATTCTATTTCAAAGATTTGACTTATTATTTCAAAGTTTTTTACTACAAGTGTTTGATTAAATTGTTTAACAAATATTAGTTATGGATCAAATTAATACATATTTAACATTAACAATATGATAATAAACAATACATTTTTTTTCTTACGTTTTTCATTAATGTTTTTTTCATACAAATATATTAGTTATACATCATACATATATACAGTAACGGAACTTAGTTTGGACACAGTGGGGCATGCCCCCCATTTTTTTCTTATATTTATATAATTATATATATTTTTTTAAAATTTAATATTTTAATATATATTATTCATTTATATTTATAGATAAAGAATAGTTTTTTTTTCACATTTATTTTTCAATTTTATCTTTTAAATAAAGAAATTATTTTATTAATATTATTTTTAAGTGATTATTTATTTAATTTAATATTATTTATTTGATTATTTTCAAATTTAAGCATTATTAATGAAAATTAATTATAATAAAATAAAAATTATTTTATATTTAATTTTATAATTATAATGATAACAATAATTATAATTTTATTATTTTTTATTATTATAAAAAAAGTAAATACAATGTTTTTATTAGTTTATATAAAAATTTTGGAATTACTCTTTTGGTTCCTATTTTCGTTCAAAAATAATAAATTGGTCCTTGAGTTTTTCTAGTTTCAATTTGGTCTCGATTTTAGAAAAAATATACAATTTTGTCATTTTTTCATTAAATTTTTTGAATCAGACCAATTGTTTTCATCAAGATTGAAGTTGTGAATAAATATGATTTGTTTTGTTGGTGTAATCGATATAATCTTAGTATAAATTTTGGTGAAAAAGTTTTGTTCTGCTTTAAGAAATCTAACAAAAATATCAAATTACATCAATTTTAAAAAAATCAAAATCAATTTGAGATTAAAAAAATATTAGATGACCAACTTGATATTTTTAAACGACTAATTCTATATTTTTTGACGAAAAAATAATTAAAATAATAATTCAACCAAAATTTGGACATCCCAACGTACAAGATCCATTATTGAATGGGAGACTTTTGTAATTTTTTTTTAAGAGAAAAAATCTCGTGGTTCCCACTTCGTTTTAAGAAAATACTTTTATTTAATTTTTATTATTTGATGCACTTTTAGTCTCTTCCTCCCTTTCACTTTTTTTCTTTATTGTAAGAATGAAAAAAGTTCCTTTATTTAAAGAACATTACAATGATATATCAATTATAAACATATGTAAAAGGAAAATTTACGTCTCGTTTATTAAAGGAGCATTATTTCAAAACGTAAAGAAAAAAAAAAATACAAAAGTATGCATAGTACGAAAAAATTAACGTCAGAAAAAAATGTAATTAGGCACTAATTAGTACCATTAGTATATATTTAGGGTATTTTTAATAAACTTCTCCAAAATTACTCACCGAGAAAAATGTTTTTTTATAAATTAATATTAGTTTATACATAAGTTAATTTTTTATATAAGTTAAATTGTGAATAAATTATTTTAACTTATAAAAGCTTCCTTTTATAAAGCTAATGTTTTAACTTAAAAACCATACTTTTTTATAAAAACACATCGAAAAAGGTCTGATTAATGAATATTTATTATCCGACATTTTAACTAATATTTCAATTAAGTATTAATTTCATAAACTAAACTTAACTTATATTTTACTTTAACTATACATTATTTTATTTTATAGTTAAAAGATAAAAATTTTAAAAATTATACAATAAAGGGTATATAAATGAATCTACATATAACCCATTTTTAATTTTTTTTTCTGTTTAAAGTGATCTTGAAAATTCTTCAAATATTTCAGTTTCAGTACTGCATTATTTTACAGTAGGTTGCTTAGAGGAGAAAAAAGAAGATAATGGAGCATCATAAATATTACATTTGACTTTTTGACTTGTAAGTTTCTCACTTTCCACTGATTGCTACCACTTTTCAAAATTTGTTGCTTCCTTTAATAGACTTTTTAAATAAAAAATAAAAACTAGAATAAATTAGAAACTTAATTAACTTTATTAAAGCTGAACATGTTGCTCCATCGAGTTATATTGAATTTACTTTCTTCAAGTAAGGTTCATAGATATCTTCTATTAATTATTTGCAAATGAAACGTGATTAGAAGAAGAGAAGATCCCACTAAAAATAACTAGTAAAATATTTTAAGAATTTAATCATTTGCATAATTAATAGTATTTAGTACTAATACTCTTAAAAGAAAATCACACCTCCATGTAGATAAAAATGGATTTAACACTTAGTGAATAGTTTTATAAATGTTAAAGTGATGAACACCAGAAAAGAGATGAAAAGAACTTTTACTCTTTTAGAAGAGATTGATGTGATTTCCTTAGTGAAGTTTAACTTTATCTTCATAAACATCTTATCCAATATCCACACTCCATCATTAGTAGTACACATGAACCATAATATCATTGATTCAAAATAAGCAAATTCTTATTGTTTCTATTTGGAATAAAATATAGAAAAATGTGAAATGGAAATAAATTTAACAAAGTGAAAAATAAAAGAATGTTTCATTAAATAGAATAAGAAAATTAATAAGGAATTCTTCTTTCTCTTATGTGTTGATTTGATGATGATTTTAATGATATTTACATCTCTTGTTTATGACTCCTCTTTCCATTATTCATTTTTTTTTTGGTGTTGTCAAAATGTAAAAAATAATAAATATTTAAGATAATTTTGAACAAAATTTGTATTGACAAACTTTCTTTTTACCTTTATGAACATAGTAATATGTATATTATATTAAGTATATAATCATCTATATCAAATAATAATCTATTATCCTAATTAAAATTGATTTTCATATGTTTTGTGAATAGTAAATTATTTCATGCAATAATAGATTATGTTAAACAATTTCAAAAGCCTCTTACATATTTGTTTAAAGTAACTAACTGAATGTAAATTTGGGTATAATAAGCAAACTAAACTAAACTTTTATGTGTATTTCTTCTTTTATCTTACTTATATTATTTTGAATTCTTTTACTTCTTGGTATTCATTAATCATTGTATTAAATTACCCTTTTAGTTTTAAATTCTTGATATTTTTTAAAGAAATAACAATTTATATGAAATGAAATTTAAATTGTTAAAACTTTTTATTTATAATATATTTAACTTAGTTGATAAAATATTCTATTTTCATCGTATTTTAACTTTTATAAATCAATTGCGCTTGTCTTCAAATTTTCGGATAATTTTTTGAAAGAAAAATTAAAGGGGAAAGAAGATTTCGTATAAAATAAAATGAAATGAGAAAATGTTCAAAGTATATATATATATATATATACACACACACATAATGACCTATCAAATACATTTTTATTAATATCTTTTTAAAACTTCGATATAAGTGAAAAAACTTTCAATGTAATAGTTAGTTTTCAAAATGAATAAAATCAAAGTTACACATTCTTACATAGTCACATAACAGTAGAAAAATTCTTTCGCATAATTTATTAACTATATATGTTAATAATGTGAGAGTGTGCAAGAGATAAGAGAGAAGAGAGGGTTTGGGTTTTGGTTTCTACTTTTGATGAAACATAAGAGATGGGATAATAAAGTGAGTTCAGACTTTGATTTTGGACTATTATGCCTTTCATTTTCATATATCCTTTTCAATCTTTCACATGCCACTTGTGCTAATTCGGTAACGTCCCTCCTCATATAACTTCATTATTCATATCCTTCATCTCTTAATAAATATAAGAAAATTATTTGATCATTTAAATATTTTTTTCTTTTTAAAAGTAAACTGATTTTTTTTTTATCTTTTTAAAGTATTTTAAACTATTTTTTTGTGAAAAAGAAGAAGAAATGACACTCACATTTTATAATTTATATAATATATATTTCTTATGTGTCTTAAAATGAAGGTTAAATACTCAAATTAATAATTTTATTTTTTTTAAAAAAGAAAATAAAAGAATGATACTTTACAAAAATTAAAAAACAAATTTATTTATTTTATAAGGACTAAAAAGAACAATTTCAAAATTTTCAAGAAATGAAAAATAAGCGAAGAATTTTATAGGACCAACTTTTTATTTTTACAAACTTTAATTCAAAAGATTTTTTTTTCTTCCGAAGGTTTTAACACTTTTAATTAAAAAAACCTCGTATATAAATTATTAGAGGTTTTATAATTTCCGTTAATAAATCTCCGTTAAAATTAGTTTTTTTTTAGTGTAAGAGACTATTGTTTATATTGTTACAATCAAGTTATAAATAATCTTTACTTTAAAGCTTTTGCTAAAACTAAGAGACTTTTTTTTTTTTATGATATGTTGGAACTTTTTGAATCCTTGCAAGAGTTGAAAATTGGTGAGATTATAAATAGGTGAGGTATTTCACCCGTAGTAATGTTGAAAGTTCTACATTAACTAGAGATAAGGTTAATTTAGAGTATATAAGTGGGTGCATATCTCACTTTACAAGTTGATTTTGTGAGGTTGAGTTAGACTTAAAGTTTATTTCTTAACATGATATTAGAGTTATACTACAATCTATCCTAGCGAGATTTTTTGTTTGTTAGGCATATTGTTCCACCCGCTATTAGACCGTTAGCGGATCACCAATTAAAAACAGTGTTATATATTGTAAAATATATAAAACATTGAGGAGTTGCTGCAATCATGAGTCTCTCCTTTAGTTTCAGATATTGACCAAGCTCATTGTTTCCTTTTCAGATATTGACCAAGCTCGTTGCATTAGATATTTATTGAACTATCATTCTCCTGCAAGCCAAGGGAAGCATCGTGTGTTTGGTTAGCTTATTAGCATGCAGAAGCCACTCCACTTCTCCATAAATAGACCCTTTTGCTTCATCCAGAAAACACACCATTATTCTCTTCTCTCTATTCACCCATTCTACTTTCTTCTTTCTTTGTTTTTGTATTATTCTGGGTTCAGTAGTTTACTCTTTTCAGAGTTCCTTGCTAGTTTTGAAATTCTCAAAAAATTCGAAAAGTTTAGGTTGTATATCATGGGGGACTTGCGTAACACACCGCAGATAAATCCTTAAGGAAAGTGGATCTACACGCCTCAAGAAGTCTAACTAGTTGGTGTTTTCGTTATTTTTTTACAACACATGAAGGGTGTATCTTGGAAGTTCCAAGTTGACTAGAGATAATGTCAATTTAAAGTATATAAGTAGGTGCAAACCTCACCTTAAAAGTTAGTTTTGTGAGCTTTAGTTAAGCTTAAAGTTCACTTCTTAACAAGAAACAATTGGTTATTTTCTTCATAAGATTGCTTAATTATCAATTTTTTGATAATGGGAAAGTTTTCAAAAATAATTTTGTTTTCCTTTTCATATATTTTAAACTAAAGTATTAATTTCGAGAAGAAGTAACATTTCAAGGTTTTAAGGGATGATGTTCAATAACCACATATTCTTTTTCTCTTAAAACTAACATTCTTTTGAGAGGACAATTTGAAGCATTATGTCAATGATTTAAGTATTTAAAACATTTCATTAAACTAGTCTTTATGAACAAAAGAAGTAATTTGCATGGAATGATTAGAATTCCTAGAACTACTTCTACGAGGACAAGGTTTATTAGAAGTTATAGAAGGAGATTGATTATGTTTATGTTTATGTTTATCTTTCTCACTCAAGTTAGAGTACCTATCCAAATGAGTACTTCTTAGGTCATTGAAATGTTCATCCATACATTTATCTCCTTGTTTAAGTTGTTGGAGCTTCCATAAGTGTTCCATCTTTTAAAAATAAGGGAAGAATTTCCCTTTCATGCATTTTTCAATTGCTCCCAAGAAACATGGTATGGCCACTTATGTGCCTCACTTACATAGATTTTCCTTACTAAAAGCAATATTTAATATGTTAAAAAGTCATTACACTTGTTTTAAATGTCTTTTAAAGATATAATTGTTATATGATTTCATTGTCTCTTTACTATAACATATTTAGACTTTAATGATAACCTAGGTTATGTAAATTAAGATATTAAATGATGAGAAGTTAATGGAAGTTATGATGACATACCTCTAGCCAATGACCTACAACAAGAGTTATGGCTAGAAGAATCTAAGAAGACTGGACCTCTTTTAGGCATAGTAGGCCCAAGTTGAAGTCCACACGAGTTAAGGAGGATGTGAAGACTTACCCAAGGACTTTGTGATTGTAAATATTAGAATAGGTTTAATTTTGGACCTTGAATTATGAGTCAAGTAGTATAGGATTTTCTTTGTGTCATGTATTTGGGCCTTGATGGGTTTTGGGTCTAAAACAAGATGAGCCTTGATTTGGGTTTGGGTTGAGAGACCCTAAAATTAGGGTTTTCTACCCTAATAAGCACAAGCTTGGAGAGCAAGCTAGGGTTAGCTCTCCCTTCATGCACCTCGTGGCATGGAGGTGTGACTTGCCACCTAAGCAGGTCATGCTGGTTGCATGCTCTCCTTTTAACTCCCAAATTCAATTTTCTAGACTAGTTTTTTCCCCTCTTTTTTTAGATATCACATGCTCTCCTTTGGTCTTATAAATACAGGAACCTACTCTTGTAAAAATCATTTATGAGTGTAGTAAAGCTACTTTGTCGAGATTACTCCAGACTTTACTTTTTTGTGAATTAACCCAGGCTAGAATTTCCTTTAGTAGCTTCCTCTAGAGTTGGCTCAACCCCTCTTGAGAGACCTCTTTTCTCACCTTAAAGACCATTTAAAAGAACCACTTTCTTCTATGCTTTCGCTATCACCTTCCATCCGAAAACTCTCTCATCCAATCCTTAAAGGTGGAGTCATTATGATTTCTTTATTATGATTTTTATTTTTTATAATAAATAAATCCAATCCTTAAAGGTGGAGTCATCATGATTTTTTTGTTGTGATTTTTATTTTTTATAAAAAAATTATTTAATTAGAATTTTAAAGTAAGTAGTGAACCCATATCCTGACGGAGATAAGGATGAAATAAAAAAATGTATCTTTACTATAAAAGGATGAAAATGAAGCTAAATATTTACTTTAAGAATAGAGATAAGATAATTAAATACATATTCATCTCATTCTAGTTAATTATTTGTTAGTTATTAGTTTTAAGTAAACTAATTTAATACTCGTCTTTTGAAAATGAACATAATTTGGTTGTGGTTAGAATACAATTGAAAAACTAAACAATTCATTAATAACTTTTGTTGAGAAAATAAAATTATTTCATGTGAAAATTGTTTTATATTACCATGTGTATATTTTATTGTATATCTTATATTCTTATTGTGATGACCTAGTTTTTAACGTTTTTTTATGTTTTGATCATACTTATGCGTGAAAAAGAAAATAGTATTTTAAGTTTACGAAAAAAGTCCAAAACTAAGAATTCATTTAATATTATATATATATATATATATATATATATATATATTTAATTTATAATTAATATGGTTATATATTTTTCAACCTTCATTTAAATAAATCTAAGATATCTTCAACATATTAAGATGACAAACAAAACAGAAGACCAAAAAAGAAATACCAGATGAGACATGCAACTTTATAATACCTAAACTCAAACATAATTATTTTAATTGAAGAAGAAAACATAAGACATGAGAAAGAAAACAAAAATTCAAGAAGAGGCATACAACTTTTGGTACCTAGAACTGAAATAATTTTTTAATTGGAAGAGAATTTAAATAATTTAAAAAAAAAAATTAACCTTTTATTTAAACAATGTTTTGTTTTCAATATTAAATTTTAAAAGTAAAAAACCATGCCAATAAAAGCTAAATAAATGTTGAAGGCCATGCAACAGCTCATAGTAACCTAGCTTTTGTTTCCTTTGTCCCATATTCTTTCCGAGTCTTTTCCATTTTATGGCATTCATGAGGTAAAGACAAATATTAGTGGAGTTTATGCGTATGACCTAACCTAACATATCTTCCAAAAGAGAAATAAGGGAAGAAATATATTATTCTCTATCGATTAAACATTTGAGATATTTATACTTAATAATAAAATCCAAAGTAATAATATCAGTATAGCATGAAAATTATAAAATTATTCAAAATTTGTTTGAAAATTTTTTCACGCATAATTGTAGACGAGGAAAATGGAAATGATTTTTTATATGAGTGAATTCTAGATAAAAAGCTCAGCAAATGACTCCAAAGACCTGAAGAGATGTCCATTTTTTTGGAATATAATTATGTAGAAGTCACGTTTAAAATAGAATGTGATGCTTTCAACAACGGTCTTAACAACAGGGGCGAGTTAGAGAGCATGAGGATTTAAAAGACCGAAGGAGTAGCCGAGTATATTACTCGAGTTGAAACTGTGGCAAACCAACTTGCTAGAAACGGAGAGACGTTACCTGCTAGCCGAGTTGTGGAAAAGATCTTGAGGTCATTGACAAACGACTTCGAGAATGTGGTGTGCACGATTGAGGAGTCCAAGGACCTATCAAACCTCACGGTTGAAGAGCTTGCAGGATCTCTTGAAGTACACGAACAACGAAAGAAGAAGAAGTGGGAGCCACTTGATCAATTACTCCAAACTAAGATGTCAATTAAAGATGAGAAAGCTCATAACACTCAAGGTAGAGAACGATATCGAGGAGGTATAAGTAGCGGTCCTGGTGGTAGAAGCCGAGGACAAAAAGAGAAAGAATAATCTTGTCAACAAAATTGGCATGGAAGAGGACGAGGTCCATGGAGAGGAGGTCAATCAAGCAACTCAAATGTTGAGTGCTTCAAGTGTCGCAAGTATGCCATTATGCAAAGGACTGTTAGTCAGGCAAGTATTTCAATTGTGGTAAGTCTGGACATTTTGCCAAAGATTGTAGATCTGAAAGTAGAAAGGAAGAGACGATTAACCTCACAAAAGATGTTGAAGAAGAAGCGACATTGTTGATGATGGCGCGTAGCTCGGTAGCCAAGCATAAGCAAGTGGTGAACTCGGCAAGAAGACCGAGTAGCATGGAGAATTCAACAAGAAGGCTGAGTATAGTCGATAACTCGACAAGACAGTCGAGTAGCGTGGATAGGTCAGCAAGAAAATCGAGTAGGTTGCATAGGAGGTTAAAGATTGCAAAAAGAGACTGGCAACAAAGTATTGAAAAGGAGGTTAAAGATAATTTAATTCTACAAGCAACCTTAGAGAGAAGGAAACAGGCTTTGCAAAAGCGACGCTTGGAATATCAAGAAGATGTTTCAAGTTTGCAAGAACAGTTACAAGTTGAGAAGGATCTAAGAGCTGCACTGGAGGTGCAAGATGAGAAGTGGCGACTTGAAATGGATGAGGAGATTGAGCACAAAAATACGTGGGTGTGGTATGATCTTTTAAAAGGAAGTCGGCCTATTGATAAGAACTCATTTAACGACAAGTCGGCTACAAACATAAAGAACCCAATGAGTAACAAGTCAGCCAAAGAGAACAAGTTTGCAGTAAAAATGCAAAAACTGAGAGAGTAGAGAACAAGTTAGCCACAGGGAAAGCGAAGTACAAGTCGACCATAGATAAAGTGAAAGGGAAGTCAGTCTTGAAGAAAGCGAAAAACTTAACTATTCATGAAAGGGACAAGCACAATGTATTGCACGTTGGAAGCCGTGATGAAGAATAAAAGAACAAAGATGGAGAATAAAAGAAGCATTTAAGTTTACGAGGGAGTTTTGTTGGGTTTTTAATAAACTTAAATGTATTAACCATTATGGGTAACTAGCCGTTGTAAGAAACTAGCCGTTGTGAGTGGTTAATGCACTAGCCGCTAGAGTCTAAATAGTTAATAAGTTAGCCGTTTATAGCCATTGAGAGTACTATGGTCAGAAAATGTGAGTCTATAAATTGTATTATGTATTGTATGAATAAACAACAACACAAGAGGTGAATAAAGTTTTTTCAGAAGATTATAGAGTTTGTTCTCTACAAAGAGCTAACAGTTTGAACCAGAAAACCCACTAGAACTTAAAGAAGAAGATGAAGTCATATATGGATGAAGAAGAAAAGCAAGAAAACGTGTTGCCTCTCGGATCAACAAAAAGTGATCCTTCCCACAATACTACATTCCTATTTATAGAAAATCAAGGCAGGCTAAACATCTATATGCATTCACCCCTCAATCGATAGATCTATTGGATCCCAAGATCCAAGTAACGCAATCTTTGAGCTATTTGAGTCAGATAAGTCACTACTAAAAATTCTCATATTATATGGAAATTTTCTTGCAAATTTGTTAAAAAATTTTGAAAGAAAAGATTTCTTCCTGCTATATTTTTTAAGAATCTTAATTGGCAAGTAATTCCTTTGTGGGTAATTATTTTCTACAAAATTATAAAATTCATAAGTATTTCCTATAATTTTTTTTTTGTGAAAAGTGTTTTATACAAAATATTTTGTAAAAAGATTAGCAGCAATTTCCTACAAATTTTTTTCATAACAAAATTTGTAAGTATTTCATCCAAAAAAAAAATTAAAACAAAATTGATAGGAAATATGAATTTTTTAGTAGTGAGTGTCTTCTCAATCATATCTCTAACAATTACTTTCATCATTAGTCTCTACTTCTCTACGCTCCTCGAGACTAGGGAGCTACACTAAAGTAGAGGCAAGACTCTTAATATTCTTTCAAAAACAAGATTCTTAATTTAATTTTGTGTCTATGAGACTAATGTATGAGATATGAGATGATATGTCCTAGAGATGGACATAATCTCGGTCTTAGTTAAGAACGTCATTAAGATAACTATATGATTAACATCTAGATTAAGATAACCTAAATAGTCCTATACTAGGCTTAGCCTATTTGGCGTAGGCCCAATCAGGCAAAGGCCCATGAAAAATCTATAAATGGTGCACTATTTATGAGGTAAAATTGTTTACTCATTTATTACTATTTGTAGTATGTCTCACAAATTGCTAACTTAAATGACAAGACTCTTAATTTAATTTCGAGTATGTGGGACTAATATATGAGGTTATGTTTCCTTGGAGATGGACATCATCTCGGTCCTAGTTAAGAACATCATTAAGATAATCATGTGATTAACATCCATATTAAGATAACATAATAGTCCTATACTAGGCCTAGCCTAGCTGACGTAGGCCTAATCAGGTAAAGACCCATGAAACATGTATAAAGGAGTGCACTATTTCCGAGATAAAACTATTCACTCATTTGTTACTATATTTAGGGTGTGTTTGATTTAGCATTGGAGAATTGATTCCAGTAGAATCAATTCTCCAATGCAGAAGCAAAAATTATTTGTTTCTCATTCAACGTGAAGTTTTTATCCTTTAATTGATCTTGAAAACTAAACACGTACTGATTCTACGTTAAAAAATCAATTCTATATCACTTTAACGCAAAACTAAACATGCACTTAGTTTGTCTCACAAATTGCAGACTTAAATGATTGAAAGGACATCTCACTCATTATAATAAAATTGTGAATATTTTATAATAAATAGGCTTAAATATACATTTGGTCCCTATTTTTGTTGATTTTATTCAATTTGGTCCCTATTTTCGTTTTATGTTCAATTAGATCCTCATTTTCGTCAAATTGTGGTCAATTTGGTCCTTTTCACTAACGGTGTTTAAATAGTTAACGTTTTTGAACAGTACATGCCACGTGTCAGCTCCTGGTTTTTTTGA